>Ga0194133_10001450_pt1 | contig 40969 bp, 44 predicted proteins | sample TA2KigOf40mmetaG_FD_155448 | JGI IMG/M metagenome (GOLD analysis project Ga0194133, IMG submission 155448) | Freshwater microbial communities from Lake Tanganyika, Tanzania - TA2015055 Kigoma Offshore 40m | ecosystem: Environmental > Aquatic > Freshwater > Lake | place: Tanzania: Lake...
CGGATCGCGGTCATCACATCCGCGTGGCGGGAGGCGAACCAGTCGAGCAGTTCGGTCTCGAAGCGCTTCACGTCGCCCACCGGAACGGTGTCGAGGTGCCCGCGGGTCCCGGCGTAGATCACCACGACCTGCTGCTCCACCGGCATCGGCGAGTTGAGACCCTGCTTGAGGAGCTCCACCAGCCGGTTACCGCGCTCGAGCTGCGACTTCGACACGGCGTCGAGGTCGGAACCGAAAGCGGCGAACGCCTGCAGCTCACGGAACTGCTGCAGGTCCGACTTGAGCGTGCCGGTGGCCTTCTTCATGGCCTTGATCTGTGCGGCCGAACCCACGCGGGAGACCGAGATGCCCACGTCGACCGCCGGCCGGATGCCCGACTTGAACAGATCGTCCTGCAGGTAGATCTGCCCGTCGGTGATCGAGATCACGTTCGTCGGGATGTACGCCGACACGTCACCGGCCTTGGTCTCGATGACCGGCAGTGCGGTGAGCGATCCGGCACCACGCTCGTCGGACAGCTTCGCCGCCCGCTCGAGGAGACGCGAGTGCAGGTAGAAGACGTCGCCCGGGTAGGCCTCACGACCCGGCGGACGGCGCAGCAGGAGCGACATCTGGCGGTACGCCTCGGCCTGCTTGGAGAGGTCGTCGTAGACGGCGAGGGCGTGCTGCCCGTTGTCCATCCAGTGCTGGCCCATCGCACAACCGGCGTAGGGGGCGAGGTACTTGAACGGCGCCGGGTCGGAGGCCGGGGCCACCACGACCACCGTGTACTCCATCGCGCCGTACTCCTCGAGGGTGGCCACGGTCTGCGCCACGGTCGAGGCCTTCTGGCCGATCGCCACGTACACGCAGCGCACGTCGAGACCGCGCTGGTTGATGATCGTGTCGATCGCGATGGTGGACTTGCCGGTCTTGCGGTCGCCGATGATGAGCTCCCGCTGGCCTCGGCCGATCGGGATCAGGGCGTCGACCGACTTGATGCCGGTCTGCATCGGCTCGTGCACCGGCTTGCGGCCGGTGATTCCCGGCGCCTGGATCTCCATGCGTCGGCGGACCACGTTCGTGAGCGGCCCCTTGCCGTCGATCGGCTCGCCGAGCGCGTTCACGACGCGGCCGAGCATGCCCTCCCCGACGGGGATGTCGAGGATACGGCCGGTCGCCTTGACGGCCTGGCCCTCGTCGATGTGGTTCACCTCACCGAGGACCACGGTGCCGATGGACGCCTCGTCGAGGTTCAGGGCGATACCGACGGTCCCGTCCTCGAACTCGAGGATCTCGTTGACCGCCGCCGACGGCAGCCCGGACACCCGGGCGATGCCGTCGCCGACCTCGAGCACCCGGCCGACCTGGCCCTGCTCCAGTGTGGGATCGAAGCCCTCGAGGCCCTTGTTGATCGCCGCGAGGATGTCATTGGTGTTGATCGTCAACTCAGCCATTGCTGCTCCAGCCGCCTCAGAACGCCTCTCGCAGTTGCGCGAGACGGGAACGAACGCTTCCATCGATCACGAGGTCGCCGATCTGGGTGACGACGCCACCGACGACGGCGGGATCGACGATCACCCGGATCTTGACCGGATGTCCGACCTGCTTCTCGAGCGCTGCGGCCAGGCGGTCCACCTGGGCGTCGTCGAGCGGCACGGCCGAACGGACCTCGGCGAGCGAGCGGTTCGACGCCGCTGCCGAGCGACGGGCCATCGCGTCGACCAGCTTCGGCAGGTCGGAGGCCCGATCGAGGGAGACGAGAAGACCGAGGATCGCCACGGTGGTCGGGGTCGCCCGACCGCTGAGCAGCTCCTCGACGACCTGGTGACGACGCGCCATGGGCACCGTCGCGTCGCTGAGCGTGGTGCGGAGCGCGTCGCTCGACTCGTAGATGCGGGCGAGGCGGAACAGCTCGTCCTCGACCTCGCCGGCCACCGGAGAGACCGCCACCATGGCATGGAGGGCGTCGGCGAGGACGTCCGTACGGTTGGAGTCGGCCATGTCCTACGCCCCCACCTGGTCGATGTACCGGTTGATGAGCGCCGCCTGCGTGTCGGCGTCGAGATTCGACCGTACGACCGCCTCGGCCGCACCGCGGGCGAGTTCGGTCACTTCGGCGCGCAGGTCGGCGATCGCCTGGTTCTTCTGTGACTCGATGTCGGCCGCAGCACGGGTCCGGAGATCAGCCGCTTCCTGGATCGATCGATCCTTCATCGTGGCGACGAGCTGCGTCGCCGCCGTGCGAGCCTCCGCGACGATCGCCGCGGCGTCGGCCTCGGCGTTGCCGATCGACGCCCGGATCCGCTCGGCCTCCGCAAGCGCTTCCGCCTTGGCGGCGTCGGCGGCACCGAGCTCCTTGGCGATCTTGTCGGATCGGGCCTGCAGCCCCTTCCGGAGCACGGGGACGGCGAACTTGCCGAGGAGACCGAACACGACCACGAAGGCCACGGTCCCCCAGTAGAACTCGTTGATGTCACCCGGCAGGAGGAACGAATTCGGTGCCTCCGCGCCCAGCAGGTTGAACATGGCGTTGTCTCCTTGAGTCGCGAGCCGGTCAGGCGGCGGGGCCGCGGCCGGAACGGTTCACGTAGTCCTCGATGACCTGGACCTGCCGGTCGAGGTCGAGATCCTTCTGGATGACCCGCGACGCAGCGGTGACCGCCACGCCAGCGATCTGGGAGCGGAGCTGGGCGAGTGCCGCAGCCTTGGCTGCGGCCACCTCGGCCGTCGCCGCGTCCCGCATGGCTGCGATCTCGGCATTCGCTGCAGCGAGCTCGGACGCACGATGGCGGTCGGCCTCCTCACGGGCGGCGCCGACGATCCCCGCCGCCTCGCCGCGAGCCTGCTCGATCCGGGCCGCATAGGCGGAACGGGCCTCGTCCGCACCACCGGTTGCCGAGTCGGCCTCCGACTTCGCCGACTGGATCCGCTGCTCACGCTCCTCCATCACCCGGAGCACCGGGGGGAGCAGCACGAAGCGCATGAGGATCCAGAGCGCGAAGAAGCTCACGCCTCCCCAGAACAGCTCGGGGACGGTGGGCAGGATGGGGTTGACGACCGCTTCGGTCGCCTCTCCCCCCTCGGTTGCTGCGAGCAGCGCTGCAGTCAGCACGGTTCCTCCGTGTCCTTCGACGGGTCCGGACCGGTGGCCGGATCAGACGAACTTGAGCAGGATGAAGACGACGAAGCCGATGAGTGCGAGGGCTTCGGTGAAGGCGATGCCGAGGAACATGGTCGTACGGACCATGCCGGCGGCCTCGGGCTGGCGGGCCATGGCCGACACGGCCTGGCCGACGAGGTAACCGATGCCGATACCGGGGCCGATGGCAGCGAGACCATAGGCGTACCCGGCGCTGGCGGCGCCGCTGATGCCCTTCTGGTCCGCGGCCGTCAGCGCGGCGGTGCCCGCTTCGGCGGTCGTCTCGGTGGCGAGCTGAACTGCGGTCTGGATCACGCCCATGGCTGCGGTGGTCTCCTGTTTTCGGTGCATGCCCGGCCGGCGCCGTGCACGACAAGGGTTGCTGGTTGTTGCGAACGGTCCGGCCCTTCGGGCCGGGGTACTCAGTGCTCCGGGTGGAGCGCACCGCCGATGTACACGGCGGTGAGGATCGTGAAGATGTAGGCCTGCAGGAACGCGACGAGCACCTCGAACCCGGTGAGCGCGATCAGCATGAACAGCGAGAGCGGCAGTGCGGCGACCAGGAAGCTCAGGCTCCACAGCGTGATGCAGAGCACGCCGAAGGTGATGAGCAGGATGTGGCCGGCCAACAGGTTGGCGAAGAGACGGACGGCGAGGGAGAACGGCCGGACGAGGAACGTCGACACGAACTCGATCGGGGTCACGAGCAGGTAGAGCGGCTTCGGCACCCCGGGCGGGAACAGCGCACCGGTGATGTAGTGGATCCCGTGGTGCTTGAGTCCCACCCCGATGAACCAGATCCACGCCAGAAGGGCGAGGATCAGCGGGTTCGCCATGCGGGCGTTCGCCGGCATGAGGATCGGCGGGATGATGCCGGTGATGTTGCCGAAGAAGATGAAGAAGAACATCGACAGCAGCATCGGCAGGTACTTCTCGCCACCGTGGCCGATGCCGGGGGCGATGACCTGCGTGCGGATGAAGTCGACCGACACCTCGGCGAGGTTCTGGGTGCCGCGCGGCACCATCTCACTGCGGCTGCGGGCCACGAGGAAGATCCCGCACGTGACCGCCACGGCGATCAGGTTGATCATCGAGATCTTGTTGAAGGCCCAGAAGGTCCCGTCACCGAAGGCGGCGGGCCATTCGACGACGTTGCCGATGGGCGGGAAGACGAGTGCTCCGAGAATCACCGGACGATGCTCTCCTCGTGCTGGCGGGACGGGACGGTGGTGGAACGCCGTCCCGGCTTGAGGCCGGGATGGGCGAGGGAGAGCGAAACGTAGCGCATCTCCCAGAACAGCAGGCCCAGGTGGGCCACGATCAGCGTGATGCCGAGGGACGGCAGGTGCATCCAGGACGCGTCACGCACCGCCATGACGGCGACGAAGACGAGCCCGAGGCGCAGCAGGAAGCCGAACAGCGCGGCGCCCATGAGCAGGGCGACGGAGATCCGTGCGGCGCCGGCCATCAGCGCGGCGGCGAGGACGAGGTTTCCAACCACGATCGCGAGTGCGTACAGGGCGGAGATCCCGCCGTCGACCCCGCCCATGGCGAGACCGAGCAGCACGAACGCCGGTGCGGCCGGTACGGCACGCCGGGCGATGTCCCGGGCGACGGCGGCCTCGGGTGCCGGTCCGTCGAGGCGCGTCAGGAATGCGTCGCCCACGGCCCCTCCTGCTCGAGACGTCGCATCTGGCGGTCGTAGCCGACCCAGACCTTCACGCCGGCGCCGAGGGCACCGAGGAGCGTGAGCACGATGGTGAACAACGGCACGAGGCCGAGCCAGCGATCGAGAGCGAGACCACCGAGGGTGAAGAGGACGACGACGACGGCGAGCTCGTAGCCGCCCCCGCTGCGATTCAGATCTCTCGACAGCTCTCGTCGCTGGGAAGATTCCACCGGTGGTTCCTCTGGCACCCGGCGTCGGTGACGGGCAGCCATGTGAATGTATTCGCAACCTAGGAGGGATGGGGGGATCCCGCAAATCGTCGCTGTTCGCACCGCTCGCCGTCGGGTAGCGCCCCGCCATGCGCCCCACCACATCCGCTCCCCGACCGTTGTCCGCTCCTGCGTCCGACCGGGCGAAAAGAGCCGTCGACGTCGTCGGGGCGCTGGTACTGCTGGTGCTCGGCGCACTCCCCATGGCCGCCGTCGCCCTCCTCGTACGGATCGTCGACGGACGACCCGTGCTGTTCCGCCAGGAACGTCTCGGCCGGCACGGTCGCCCGTTCGTGCTGGGGAAGTTCCGCACGATGGTGCCCGACGCCGAGGCGCTCCGGCCGATGCTCGCCCACCGCAACGAGGCGGACGGCCCGCTGTTCAAGATCCGTGAGGACCCCCGCGTCACCCGCCTCGGGCGCCATCTCCGCCGCACGTCCCTCGACGAGCTGCCCCAGCTCTGGAACGTGCTGCGGGGGGACATGAGCCTCGTCGGCCCTCGACCGGCGCTGCCCGCCGAGCTCGCCGCATGGCCGGCCGACCTGCACCGCCGACTCGAGGTGCGGCCGGGCCTCACCGGACCGTGGCAGGTCTCCGGGCGCGCCGGGGCGAGCTTCGAGGACTACCGCCGCCACGATCTCGCGTACGTGGACGGCCGAACCCTGCTCGGTGACCTCGGGCTCCTCGTCCGCACCGTCCCGGCCGTGCTGCGCGGCCGGGGTGCCGCATGATCAGCGGCGGAGGCCCGGGTGGAAGTAGGTGTAGAGCAGCAACGCGCAACCGGCGAGGGCGAGCAACACGAACGCGTCACCGCTCCCGGTCACCGTCGGGTACACCGCGACCGCCGAGAGCAAGGCCGTCCACGCCCACAGGATCGCCACGCTGCGCCGCTGGCCGTGCCCGAGGTCCATCAACCGGTGGTGCAGGTGCCCCTTGTCCGCCGTCGCGAGGCCCGACCGCCGCCGCGCACGCCGGATGATCGCGAACAGCGTGTCGCTCACCGGGACGCCGAGGATGACGAGCGGGATCACGAGCGGGGCGAAGAAGAAGAACGTCGAACCCGAGAACGGGTCGCGGGTCCGGCCGCCCACGGCGATCGTGGCCGTCGCGAGCAGCAGGCCGAGCAGCAGCGCGCCGCCGTCGCCCATGAAGGTGCGCGCCGGGTGCAGGTTGTGGGGCAGGAACCCGAGACAGCAGCCGGCCGTCGCGACGGCGACGAGCGGGGCGGGGTTCCCCGGTGCGAGCAGGCCGGCGTCGTCGAGTTGCAGCGTGTACACGAAGAACGCCACCGACGCGATCGCGACGATCCCCGCGGCGAGGCCGTCGAGCCCGTCGATGAGGTTGATCGCGTTCGTCATGCCGATCACCCACACCACCGTCACGAACGCAGCGAGGTCCGGCGAGAGCACGAAGAACCCGGCGAAGGGCACCCGGAACACGACGAGGCTCGTGCCGGTGAGCGCGAGCACCGACCCGGCGAGCACCGTTCCGGCGATCTTCGCCGGGGCGGACATCTCCCGGACGTCGTCGAGGAACCCCACTGCGTACATGAGCACGGCCGCCACGAGGATGCCGCCGACCTCGAGCACCGAGCGGAACGTCGCCACGTAGCCGCCGCTGATCGCCGCCGCAGCGAACGCGGCGACGAAGCCGACCAGCATGCCCAGTCCGCCGAGCGTCGGGGTCGGTCGCACGTGGATGCGACGTTCGTCGGGTGCGGCGACCGCGCCGACGCGGTGCGCGAGCGATCGGCTCAGCGGGACCGTCACGGTCGTCGCCACGGCGGCCACGAGGCCCACCACGAGGTGAGTGGCGACGCTCGCCTGCACCGGTCGAGGACCTCGCTCAGTCCGCCGGACGGTCGCCGGCGCGTCGGGCGAGCGCCGAACCGTCCGCGTAGTAGCGGTGGTGCCAGATCCCGGTGAGGTCCTCACCCCGGTCGGGGAGGCGCCAGGTCGTGAAGCGGGCCGACGCGAGGTCGACGGCGACGAGGGCTCGCGGTTGGTCGCGCGTGCCGTCGAGGTACGCGTCGGCGGCATCCGCTCTCAGATACCGCAGCGCGATCGCCCGGTAGACGTCGCGCCAGAGGTCGTCCTCGCCGGGTTCGTGGAGGATCTCGGCCCGCCCCTGCACGGTGATCTTCCGGTAGGGCAGCGCCTGTTCGTCGACCGACAGGCCGATGCGCGGGTCCCGACGGAGGTTCCCGAGGAACACCGCGGGTGCCCGCGGGGTGAACAGGATCCGGTCGTCGCGGCAGAGGAACCAGGTGGGCACGACCCGGGGCATGCCGTCCCCGTCGACGGTTCCGATGCGGACGAGGTGGCCGGGTTCGTCGAGGAACCGGGCGACCTCGTCAGCGGTGAGCTGCGGCATCCGGTCCTCCCTCGACCCGGTCGTGACCCGCCGAGGATACCGCCCCGCCACCGGGGCCCCGGCGGGCGCGCACGATCCGGTCCCGTCCCGTGAGGTCGGTCAGCACGTCGACGGCGTCGAACCCGCTGGCGCGGGCGAGGTCGGCGACGACGTGTGCCTGATCGGGTGCGAGCTCGACCACGAGCGCGCCGTCCTCGGCGAGCCACCTGCCCGCCCCGGCGACCACGACCTCGAGAGCGTCGAGCCCCCGCGGGCCCGCCCGCAACGCCAGGCCGGGCTCCCAGTCGGCGACCTCGGGGTCGAGGACGTCGCCGTCGGCGACGTAGGGAGGGTTGGACACGATCACGTCGAGACGACCGGCGAGGTCGGCGGGCAGCGCCGCGAACCACGACCCGGCACCGATCCGCACCCGGGTGGCCGACCGGCCGAGCGCGGCGAGGTTCGCCCGGGCGACGGCGAGCGCGTCGTCGGACACGTCGGTCGCCCACACCTCGGTGACGGGTCGTTCGGACGCTACGGCGAGCGCGAGCGCACCGGAACCCGTGCCGAGGTCGGCGACTCGCACCGGTGTGCGGGAGCGGGCGATGCGGTCGACCTCGGCGAGTGCGATCTCGGCGACGAGCTCCGTCTCCGGGCGGGGGATCAGCACCCGCCGGTCGACGAACAGGTCGAGTCGACGGAACGCCCAGTGGCCGAGCACGTACTGCAGCGGCTCGCCGGCCCGCCGGCGGGCGACGAGCGCGTCGAAGCGGGCGACGCCGCGCACGGTGACGAGGTCGTCGAGCACGTCGAGGAGCTCGGCGCCCGTCGCCCCGGCGACGTCCTCGACGATGCGCCGGGCGTCGAGTGCGCCGCCGGGTCGACCCCCGAGCACCGCCTCCGCCTCGGCGAGCAGCTCGCGCCAGCTCACGGTGCCGTCGGGTCGCTCGCCGCGCCCGGTCACCCGAGCTCCTCGGCGAGCCGGCGCGCCCGGTCGTCGGCGACGAGGGCGTCGACGATGTCGTCGAGCTCACCGGCGAGGACCCGGTCGAGCTTGTACAGCGTGAGACCGATGCGATGGTCCGTGACCCGGTTCTCCTTCACGTTGTACGTGCGGATCTTCTCGCTGCGCCCTCCCCCGCCGATCTGGCTGCGTCGCTGGTCGGACCGTTCGGCGGCCTGACGGTCCTGGGAGGCCTTCAGCAGGCGGGACCGCAGCACGGCGAGCGCCCGGGCCCGGTTCTGGATCTGGCTCTTCTCGTCCTGCATCGTGACGACCGTGCCGGTCGGCCGGTGCGTGATCCGCACCGCCGAGTCGGTGGTGTTCACGTGCTGTCCACCCGCACCCGACGACCGGTAGACGTCGATCTGGAGATCCGCCGGGTCGATGTCGACGTCGACCTCCTCCGCCTCGGGGAGCACCGTCACCGTCGCCGAGGAGGTGTGGATGCGGCCCTGGGACTCCGTCACCGGCACGCGCTGCACCCGGTGCGGGCCGGCCTCGCCACGGAGACGGGTCCAGGGGTGGTCCCCCTCGATCCGGAACGTCACCTCGTTGAACCCGCCGAGATCGGACGGGGTCGACGACAGCACCTCGACCCGCCACCCCTGGCGTGCGGCGTACCCGCGGTACATCTCGAAGAGGTCCCGGGCGAACAGGTTCGCCTCCTCGCCGCCCTCGGCGCCGCGGATCTCCATGATCACGTTCTTGTCGTCGTTGGGGTCACGAGGGAGCAGCAGCAACCGCAGTTCCTCGCTGCGGGTGGCGATGTCGGCCTCGGCCGCGGTGACCTCGGCCCGGGCGAGTTCCCGTTCCGCCCCCTCGCTCTCGGCGAAGAGCTCGCGGGCGACGGCGAGGTCGGCCTCGCGGGCGAGGAGGCGTTCGTGTGCGGCGACGATCGCCTCGAGCTCGCGGTACCGGCGGCTCTCCGCCGCATACCGGCGCTGGTCGGCGAGGAGGTCGGGGTCGGCGAGGCGCGTGCCGAGCGCGACGAACTCCTCCCCGAGCGCTCTGAGCCGGTCGGCGAGGTTCACGACGGCCAGGACCCCGGCACGGCGACGCTGCGGGCAGGACGGCGGAGTCGTGCTGCGAGGGCGTCGACGACCGGGTAGAGGTCACGCGGCGGGAGGACGAGCACGAGCTCGGCGGTCGGGTGGTGGCGGTCGCGCGTGTCTGCCGCGGTCGGCACGAGGTCGAGGTCCACCCCGACGGAGGCGACCACGACGAGCGGGCCGTCGGCCGAGCTGCCCGCCGCGGCGGCCGGCACGGGATCGAGGAGGTTGTCCCGCGGCAGCGGCGGCTCGACCGCCCGGAGCTCCGTGGCCCCGACGACGGCCGGCGCCGCGAGCAGGTCGGCGCGCAGCCACCGGGCCCGGCCGATGCGATTGAGGAGGTGCGGGCTCGCCTCGGTGCGCCGATTGGCGCGCACGGCGGCGAGGACGCCGGCGGTCAGCTCGGCGTGGCTGCGCACCGCCTCCATCACCGCGGCGGCCTCCCGGTCGTAGCGTCCGACGCCGACCTCGAGGGTCGGGCCTTCGGGGCCGGCCACGACGCGCCCCACCTCGAGGCCGTCGATCTCCGCGAGCACGACACCGTGTTCGACCACGACGGTCGCTCCTGCCGCCCGCAACGGTTCGACGGCCGCCAACGCGGCGGGGTCCGCCACGACCATCGGGAGATGCGCGGCGGCCGTGGCCGGCGTCGTCGTCCGACCCTCGACGGTGCGCACGCGCACGTCGAGGTCGAACAGGCCGGCCCGGCGGGCGAGCACCCCGGCCACCTCCGCGTCGTCGGCGAGCACGAGGACCGTGTCGAGCTCGGCGCGCACCGCCCACGCGAGTGCCGGCCCGAGCGCCCGCTCACCGCCCCGGTCGGCGACGAGGACGACACCGGTGTCACCGAAGCGCAGCGCCGCACCGTCACCGAGCGGCACGGCATCGACCTCGGCGGGGAGGTCCCCGAGCAGGTCGGCGGCGAGCGCCCGCAGCTTCGCGGCCCGAAGGCGGGCCCCGAGATCGCCCTCGGTGGTCACGGCAGTCGGCCGAGCGCCTCGTCGACGGAGGCCGTCGCCGCGACCAGCGCGACGAGGTCCGGCCCCGAAAGGGCACGGGCACGGCGGCGGGCGTCGGCTCCCGCCGCGCCGACGAGCAGCTCCTCGTGGCGGGTGGAGGAGCGGTCCGGGGCGACCGCCGGATGGATCCGCTGCTCGGCGAGGGACCGGTCGAGGTGCAGCTCGAGGTTCGCCCCCTCGCGCAGGTCCTCGAGCACGGCGTCGTCCCCGCGGGTGCCGGTGCCGGTGGCCACCGTGGCGATCACCGTGAGCGAACCGCCCTCGGCGACGTTGCGGGCCGCACCGAGGAACCGCTTCGCCGGGTAGGTCGGCGATCCGAGCGGCGACGCGGTGTTGTAGGCGCGGGCGATCCGGGTGATCCCGTCGACGACCACCACCACGTCGTGGCCGGTCTCCACGAGCCGCTTGGCCCGTTCGATGGTCATGTCCGCGGCGAGCACGTGCTCGTCGGCGGGCCGGTCGAACGTGGCGGCGACGATCTCGGACTCGACCACCCGCCGCACGTCGGTGACCTCTTCGGGACGTTCGTCGACGAGCAGCACCAGCAGGGTCACATCGGGGTTGTTCACCTCGACCGCCCGAGCGAGGGAACGGACGAGCGACGACGCCCCGGTGCGCGGCGGCGCGACCACGATGCCCCGCTGCCCACGGCCCATCGGCGTGAGCAGGTCGATCACCCGGGCGGTGACGTCGTCGGCGTTGTCGGGCCCGACGAGCACGAGACGCTCCTCGGGGTGCACCGCGGTGAGGTCGTCGAACCGCAGGCGGCCACGAGCGGCCTCGGGATCGCCGTCGTTGACCTCCTCGACCCGCAGCAGGGCCGGGTTCTTCTCCCCCCGGCCGGCCGGACGCGACCATCCGGCGACGACGTCACCCTTGCGGAGACTGAACTGGCGGATGAACTTCGCCGGCACGTACACGTCCTCGCGGGAGGGCAGGTGGCCCCGCACCCGCAGGAAGCCGTACCCCTCATCCCGCAGGTCGAGGAGGCCGAGCACCCGGATGGCGTCCGGCGGCAGGGTCTGCTCGTCACCGTTCGGGCGTTCCCCCGCACCGCGCTCCGCTCCGCCGCGCTCCCCCGCGGCGCCCTCCACGGCGCCCCGGTCACGGCCCCGTCGACGGCGGCGCCGACCACCGCCGGCCTGCTCGCCGTCCTCCGTCGTATCCTCGCCGGGGGACTCCTCCGACCCGGCGGAGCTCGCGGGCTCCTCCTCGGGTTCCTCCACCCGCTCCTCGGCGGGGGCCGCCTCGGGCTCGGGTGCCGGCCGCTGGGCGATGTGCGGCTGCTCGGGCGCCGGCTCCGGCGACGCTGCGGTGGTGCCGACGCCGGCGGCCTCGAGGATCAAGTCGATGAGCTGTTCCTTGCGGGCACGGGCCGGGGCGCGGCGACCGAGCGCCGCGGCGATCGCCGTGAGCTGCTCGCGGTCCTTGCGCTGCAGCGCCGCCCGTTCGAGTTCGTTCGCGTCAGCGGGCACGTCGTCCTCCATCCCACGACCAAGCCTCCCGGCGGGTCGGGTTCGTTTCGTCGCACTCCCGGCGGCGACGGATTCGTCGCCCAAGGGCCCTTGCGGGCAGATCGGGATCCGGCGGGAACCGGCGGAGTGATGCTATCGCTCGAGCAGCACGGCCATGAGGTCGTGCGCCGCGACCGGCTCGAGGCCGGCGACACCGGCCTCGCTGTAGGTGCCGCCCGGGCCGTCGACGCGCGAGTCCACGAGCAGGTAGGGCACCGGGTCGGGCGTGTGGGTGCGCAGGCGCAGTGGCGTCGCGTGGTCGGGCAGCAGCAGGAGCCGCCAGTCCCCCATGTCGTCGAGGGCCGGGATGAGGTCGGCGAGAACCCGAGCGTCCCAGTTCTCGAGGGCGCGCACCTTCTCGGCGACGTCGCCCGCGTGGCCCGCCTCGTCGGACGCCTCGATGTGGACGATCCACAGGTCCGCACCGTCGCGCAGCCCGGCGATCGCCGCGTCGCGCATGCCCTCGTAGTTCGTGTCGAACCAGGCGTTCGCGCCGGGCACCTCGACGACGTCGAGCCCGGCGAGCACCCCGAGGCCCCGCACGAGGTCGACCTCGGTCACGAGCCCACCCCGTAGGCCGAACCGGTCGGCGAGCGCCGGCATCGCCGGACCGGGGCCTTGCCCCCAGAGCCAGATCTGGTTCGCGTCGAGCCCGAAGCGCCCGAGCACCGCGCGCGACCGTTCCATCAGCTCGACGAGGTGCGGTGCGGCGGCGCCCGTGGGCAGGACCGACGGCTTGCCGGTCAGGTCGTGGGGCGGCACGCAGTCGGCGTCGGTCCAGTCCGGCGGTGCGAGCATGATGTGGCGGTACTTGACCCCCGGGTGGAACGACACGTCGCCACCGAGCTCGGCGTCGAGCGCCCGGATCACCTCGGCCGCAGCGTCGGAATCGGGGTGCCCGCCCGCGAAGTCGACCATCGTCCCGTCGGGCCCGACGGTCACGAGGTTGCAGCGGTACGCGACCCGCCCGGTGAGGTCGAGACGCATCGCCGCGGCCTCGATCGGGGCACGGCCGGTGTGGTAGCGGGCCGGGTCGTACCCGAAGATCGCCATGTTCCCGACGTCGCTCCCCGGCGGCATGCCGGCGGGGATCGTCGCCGCGCGGCCGACCGTGCCCCGGGCGGCGAGGGACCGCAGCACCGGAAGGTCGGCGGCCTCGAGCGGGGTGCGCCCGCCGAGCTCGTCGACCGGTTCGTCGGAACAGCCGTCGGGAACACAGACCACGTACTTCATCGCATCCATGATGGCACCTCAGTTCGTGCGAACCGCTGCCGAGACGAATCGCTCGACGGCGGCGAGATCGTTCGGGAGCGTGGTGCAGCGTTCCGGCCGCTCGAACAGATCGGCGAGCCGGTCCGGCAGCGCGGGACGCACCCCGGTCGCCCGTTCCACGGCGTCGGGGAACTTGGCGGGGTGCGCGGTAGCGAGCACGATCGTGGGCGTCCCCGCCGGACCGGGCACGGACCGTGCGGCCGCGATGCCCACGGCGGTGTGCGGGTCGACGAGCAGACCGTGGCGGTCGTGGACGTCGCGGATGACGGCGAGGGTCCCCTCGTCGTCGCAGCGCGCCGCTTCGAAGTGGGTGTCGATCCCCCGGCGCTGCGCCTCGGTGAGCTCGACCGATCCGGCGGTCCGGAACCGGGCGAGCTGCGCCGCGGTCGCTGCGCCGTCGCGGCCGGCGAGCTCGAACAGGAGGCGTTCGAAGTTCGAGGACACCTGGATGTCCATCGACGGGCTGAGCGTCGGCACGACACCGTCGAGCGCCATCGTCCCCGTGTGGAACGCACGGGTGAGGATGTCGTTGCGGTTCGACGCGACGACGAGCCGTTCGACCGGGAGGCCCATCGCCCGGGCCCCCCACCCCGCGTACACGTTGCCGAAGTTGCCGGTCGGCACGACGAAACGGACGGGTCGGCCCCCGAAGATGGCGGCGGTGGTCACGTAGTAGACGATCTGGGCCATCACCCGGGCCCAGTTGATCGAGTTCACGGCGGTCAGGTGCACGGCGTCCCGGAACGCGCCGTCGGCGAACGCGGCCTTCACGAGGTCCTGGCAGTCGTCGAAGGTCCCCTCGACGGCGACGTTGAACACGTTCGGGGCGTCGACGGTCGTCATCTGGCGGCGCTGCACCTCCGAGACCCGACCGTGGGGGTGAAGGATCACGCAGTCGACGGCGGCCCGGTCGCGCAGCGCCTCGATGGCAGCCGACCCGGTGTCCCCCGAGGTCGCGCCGAGCACCGTCACCCGGCCACCCCGCCGGGCCAGTTCGTGGTCGAAGAGCCGTCCGACGAGCTGGAGCGCGACGTCCTTGAAGGCGAGCGTCGGACCCCGGTAGAGCTCGGCGAGGTACACGTCACCGTCGAGGGGGACGAGCGGGACGACCTCGGGGGTGTCGAAGCACGCGTAGGCGTCGGCGACGATCGCCTCGAACGTGGCGCGGTCGAGCGCCCCCTCCACGAACGGCCACATGACCTCGACCGCCGCAGCGGCGTAGCCCCGTTCGGCGGCCTCCCGCCAGGTCGGAGGGAGTGTCGGCCAGCTCTCCGGCACGTACAGGCCACCGTCGTCCGCGAGGCCGGCGAGGAGCACGTCGGCGAACCCGAGCGTCGGGGCGCTCCCGCGGGTGGACACGTAGCGCATTCCTCACACCACCCCGATGACCCGCAGCACGCTGTCCACCGACAGCACGTCGGCGAGGTCCGCGAGGTCGGCGAGGGTCGCGCGCATGGCCGACTCGGCGACGGCGTGCGTGATGAAGACCAGGTGCGCCCGGTCCTCGGCGTCCTCCTGCTCGAGCGAGCGGATCGACACGCCGTGGTCGGCGAAGGTGGCCGCGACCCGGGCGAGGACGCCGGGGCGGTCGGCGACGGTGAGCTGCACCGAGAACGCGCACTCCGCGTCGTCGAGCGGGCGGATCCGGGCCGGGCGGAGCGCGCCGATGCTCGCCGAGGTGCCGACGCGGAGGTTCAGCGCCGCGTCGACGACGTCGCCGAGCACGGCCGACGCCGTCGGGTCCCCACCGGCGCCGCGCCCGTAGAACATGAGCTCGCCGACCGCGTCGCCCTCGATGAACACCGCGTTGAACGCGTCGTTCACCGCGGCGAGCGGATGGCCGAGCGGCACGAGCGTGGGGTGCACCCGGACACCGACGCTGCCGTCGTGGTGGGACTCGGCGATCGCCAACAGCTTGATCCGGAACCCCCGACGATCCGCCGCGGCGATGTCGGCGGCGGTGACCCCGCGGATGCCCTCACGGGCCACGTCGTCGGCGCGCACGGCGCACCCGAACGCGATCGTGGCGAGCACGGCGGCCTTCGCCGCCGCGTCGTGACCGTCGACGTCGGCGGTCGGGTCCGCCTCGGCGTACCCGAGCGCCTGCGCCTCGGCGAGAGCGTCCGCGTAGTCGGCGCCGGAGCTCGTCATGCGGGTGAGGATGTAGTTCGTCGTGCCGTTCACGATGCCGAGCACCCGTCGCACCTGCTCGCCACGCAAGGACTCCCGCAACGGACGGATGATCGGGATGCCACCCGCGACCGCGGCCTCGAACAGCAGGTCCACGCCCGCCGCGTCGGCCGCCGCGTACAGCTCCGGGCCGGCGCTGGCGAGGAGCGCCTTGTTGGCGGTGACCACCGGCTTGTGCGCGGCGAGCGCCGCCATGACGAGCGTGCGGGCGGGTTCGACGCCGCCCATCAGCTCGACGACGAGGTCGACGTCGGGGGCGGCGACCACGGCGGCGGGGTCGGTGCCGAACCGGTCGGCGCCGAGCGAGCCGTCGCCGGCCGGCCTCGGGCTCCGGGCAGCCACCCGCGTGATCTCGAGTCGCACCCCGGTGCGCGCCTCGATCGCCGCGCCGCGGCGGTCGAGCAGCGCGACGAGGGCACGACCGACGGTTCCATGGCCCAGGAGGCCGATGCGCACGGTGTGGGAGGACACGGCGAGCGAGCCTACCGGCCACCCGGCCGCGGTCGGTCAGCCGTCGCCGAGGAGGGCGTCGGTGCGCAACAGGTCGGCGTCGGTCTCCCGCCGGACCACGAGCCGGGCGCGTCCGTCCGCGACGAACACGACCGCCGGGCGGGGCATGCGGTTGTAGTTCGACCCCATGGCGAACCCGTACGCCCCCGTCACCGGGGTGGCGAGCACGTCACCGACCGCGAGGTCGGCGGGCACGGCCGCCTCGTGGAGGAGGACGTCACCGGACTCGCAGTGCTTGCCGACCACCCGCACGGCCCGCGGTCGGTCGGCACCGACCGCTCGAGGCAGGAACGCCTCGTACTCGCTGCCGTAGAGCGCCGGGCGCGGGTTGTCGATCATGCCGCCGTCGACCGCCACGTAGGTTCGCACCCCGGGGATGTCCTTCACCGTGCCGACCGTGTAGAGCGTCACCGCTGCGGAGGCGGCGATGACCCGGCCAGGCTCGGCAGACACGGTGGCGTCGATCCCGAGCGCCCGGCACGCCTCTGCCACCCGTGCCCCCCACGCCGGGATCCGTTCGGTCGTCTCGCCTTCCACGTAGGCGACGCCGAGTCCGCCGCCGATGTTCAGCTCGGGCAGGCCGCAGGACCGCACGAACGGGGCGATCACCTCCATCGCCCGGGCGAAGCTGTCGGTGCGGAAGATCTGCGAGCCGATGTGCACGTGCAGGCCGACGAGATCGACCGGGGAGCCGGGCGCCCGCAGACGGGCGACGGCGCGTTCGGCCGCACCGTCACGGAGACCGAACCCGAACTTGGAGTCCTCCTGGCCGGTCGACACGTAGTCGTGGGTGTGCGCCTCGACCCCCGGGGTGACGCGCACGAGCGCCGCGGGCCGCCGCAGGCCGTCCGCGACGAGGCCTTCGAGCCGGTCGATCTCGTCGAAGGAGTCCACGACGATGCGACCGACCCCTGCGGCGAGCGCCTCGCGGAGCTCCTCGGTCGACTTGTTGTTGCCGTGCAGCAGCAGATCCGCGGCCGGCACCCCCGCCCGGAGCGCGAGCCCGAGCTCCCCGCCCGACGCGACGTCGAGCCGCATGCCCTCCTCGTGCGCGAGCCGGGCCATCGCCCCGCAGAGGAACGCCTTCGTCGCGTAGTACACGCCGCCGGGGAACGCAGCGACCGCCTCCCGGCAACGCGCCCGGAGGTGGGCCTCGTCGTAGACGAACAGCGGGGTGCCGTACGTGTCGGCGAGGTCGGTGAGCCGCACCCCGCCGACGAGGAGGCCCCCGTCGTCGGCGACGGTCGCCGTCTCCGGCAGGAGTGCGTGGTCGATCGGCGCGGCCACGACGCCTACATCTGCTCGGGCGCGGACACGCCGAGGAGGTCGAGGCCGATCCCGAGGCCGATCCGTGCCGACTCGACGAGCCACAGTCGGGCCTGGGTGACCTCGTCGGTGACCCCCTCCCCGAGCACGCGGCAGTCGTGGTAGAAGCCGTGGAACGCGCCGGCGAGCTCGCGCACCCAGGTGGTCACCCGGTGCGGCGCCCGTTCCGTGCACGCCCCGACGACCGTGTCGGGCAGCTCGGCGAGGACCCGCAGCACGTCGAGTTCCCGCTCCTCGACGAGCACCCTGAGGTCCACGTCGGCGAGGGGGCGACGGATGACGCCCGCCTCAGCGGCGGTGCGAGCGAGGGAGCAGATCCGGGCGTGCGCGTACTGCACGTAGAACACCGGGTTCTCCATCGCCTTCGAGGAGATCACGGCGAGGTCGACCGTCTGGCGGGTGTCGAGGGACTGCAGCAGGAACGTGAGGCGGGCGGCGTCGACCCCGACCTCGTCCACGACCTCGGCGAGGGTCACCATCGTGCCCGCCCGCTTGGACAGGCGGACCTCCTCACCGTCGCGCTTGAGGGTGACGAGCTGCCCGAGGATCACCTCGACGTCCTCACGACGCCGGCCGAGCGCCTCGACCCCGGCGACGAGTCGGGCGACGTAGCCGTGGTGGTCGGCCCCCCACACGTCGATGACCTGGTCGTAGCCCCGGGCGAACTTGTCGCGGTGGTAGGCGATGTCGGGGCACAGGTAGGTGTACTCGCCGTCGGACTTGACGAGCACCCGGTCCTTGTCGTCGCCGAAGTCGGTCGACCGCAACCACGTGGCGCCGTCGGCGACGTAGGTCACGCCCCGCGCAGCGAGTTCGGCGAGCGTGGCGTCGATCGCCCCGCTGTCCAGCAGGGACCGTTCGGAGAACCACGTGTCGAAGTGCACCCCGACCGCGTCGAGGGTCTCCCGCAGGTCCTGGCGGACCCGGGCGTACCCCCATTCGACGGGGTCGACGTCGTCGGGCATCTCCGCCGCCCACTCCTCGAGGTAGACGCCCTGGTAGCCGCCCTCGGGAAGGTCCGTACCGGCCTTGCGGGCGGCGAGCGATGCGCCGAACAGGCCCATCTGCACGCCGCGGTCGTTGAGGTAGTACTCCCGGTCGGCCCGGTACCCGCAGCGGTTCAGCAGGTTCACGAGCGCGTCGCCGTAGGCCGCCCAACGGCCGCCGCCGGCGTGCAGCGGGCCGGTCGGGTTCGCGGAGACGAACTCGACGTTGACCCGGCGGCCGCCGCCGAGGTCGGGTCGGGCGTAGCCCTCCGGCCCCTCGGTGACGACGGTGCGCAGCACGTCGTGCAGCCACGTCGGGGCGAGGTGGAAGTTCACGAACCCCGGCCCGGCGATCTCGACCCGGTCCACGTGCGCCGGCGGTGCCGCGGCCAGATCGGCGACGAGTTCGGCGGCGAGGTCGCGGGGCGGACGTCCGACGGCCTTCGCCGAGACGAGCGCGACGTTGGTCGACCAGTCACCGTGCTCACGGCGGGCCGGGCGCTCGAGCTGCACGGGGACCGCGGGGTCGCCCCCGAGGCGGCCCACGGCGGCGGCGACGGCGGCGGCGAGGTCGTCCCGGATCACGGGCGGACACGCTACCCGCAGGGCACCGCACCTGGGAGACTGCGCCGATGACCACCGTCTGGCGCTCCTACGAAACCGTGCGCATCGACGGTGACGGCCCGATCCGTCACCTCGTGCTGAACCGTCCCGAGGTCCACAACGCGGTGAACCCCCAACTCGTCGCCGACGTGCACCGCGCCTGCCTCGACCTCGACGACGACCCGTCCGCGCGGGTGGTGATCTTCCGGGGCGACGGCCCGAGCTTCTGTTCGGGGGCGGACCTCAAGTCGCCGCGCGCCTCGACGATGCGGGCGATGATCGGATCGAAGGAGGGTGCCCGCATGTACGACGCGCTCCTCCACCTCAACGCGGTGACGATCGCTCTCGGCCACGGGCACATGATCGGCGGCGGCGGCGTGTTCCCCGCGGCGTGCGACTTCCGCATCGGCGGGCCGTCGGTGCGGCTCACGCTCAACGAGGTGAGCATCGGGTTCAACCTGACCTGGCACTCCCTCCCGGTGATGATGAGCATCGTCGGCCCGGTGCGCATGCGGGAGATGCTCCTCCTCGGTCGCACCTACGACGTCCACCAGCTCGACGCCATGGGGTTCTGGACCGAGATCGTCGACGACGACGCCGACCTCGTGCCCGCCGCCGAACGACTCGCCGCCGAGATCGTCCGCCAGCCGCCGCAGGCGTCGACGGTGACCAAGGCCTCCATCACCGCCCAGGCGCTCGCCCACTTCCGGGCGGTGCAGCACATGGACCACATCGCGGTCGGCTACATGAACCTGTCGCAGAACTCCGCCGTCGCCCGTCGCACGTACTTCGACGGGGCAGGACGGGACTGGGTGGAGGAATGAAGGGCCGCGACCGCTCGGCACTATGCTGACCGGTTCCAGCCCTCGTAGCTCAGTGGATAGAGCAGCGGCCTCCGGAGCCGTGTGCGCAGGTTCGAGTCCTGCCGAGGGCGCTCCACGATCCTGGGAGGGCGCAGATGTCGGACGCACCGACCTCGCACTACGACGCCATCGTGATCGGGGCCGGCTTCGGCGGGCTGTACGCGCTGCTCCGCCTGCGCGACGGTCTCGGCATGTCGGTCCGAGGGTTCGACGGTGCCGGAGGGGTGGGCGGCACGTGGTGGCACAACCGCTACCCCGGCGCCCGCGTCGACGCACCGAGCGCGCCGTTCTACGGCTACACGTTCTCGAAGGAACTCGTGGAGGAGTGGGACTGGACCGAGACCCAGTCCTCGAGCAGCGACGTGCTGCGCTACCTCGAACACGTCGCCGACCGGTTCGACCTGCGCAAGGACTTCGAGTTCGACACCCGGGTGACCGGCGCCCGTTGGGACGACGACGAGCAGCGCTGGACCGTCGAGACCGGGCGCGGGACCCGCGCCACGGCGCGCTTCGTCGTCTGCGCCACCGGTGCCCTGTTCGTCGCGAACAAGCCGGACTACCCCGGCATCGACGACTTCACCGGCCCGATCCACCACACCGGCCGCTGGCCCCACGAACCGGTCTCCTTCGAGGGCAAGCGGGTCGCCGTCATCGGCACCGGCTCCTCGGGCGTGCAGGCCATCCCCGAGATCGCGAAGTCCGCCGCGCACGTCACCGTGTTCCAGCGCACGGCGCAGTACGCGCTCCCCGCCCGGAACCGGCCGCTCGCACTCGAGGAGCTCCAGGCGTACCGCGACGACTGGGACGACCTGCGCGAGTCCATGGTCCGCCGGGGCGGCTGGCCGTTCCCCACCACCCGACAGGTCGCGTCGGACCACACGCCCGCCGAGCGTCGGGCGCGCTACGAGGAGCTGTGGGCGCAGGGCGGCATCCATCTCTCGATCAACAGCTACGTGGGCGTGCTCACCGACGAGGAGCTGAACCGTGAGGTCGGCGACTTCGTACGGGACAAGATCCGCGAGATCGTCCGCGACCCCGAGACCGCCCGGAAGCTCACCCCCGAGTACCTCTTCGGCACGAAGCGACTCATCCTCGACAACGGGTACTTCGAGACCTACAACCGTGACAACGTCACGCTCGTCGACCTGCGCGAGCACCCGATCACGTCCTTCACGGCGACGACCGTGCGCACCGAGCGCAGCGAGCACCCCATCGACATGCTGGTGCTCGCCACCGGGTTCGACGCGGTCAGCGGCTCGATGCTGCAGCTCGACCCGCAGGGCGTCGACGGTGTCCGGTTGAGCGACAAGTGGGCGACGCGTTTCTACACGAACCTCGGCATGTCGATCGCCGGGTTCCCGAACCTGTTCATGATCCACGGCCCGCAGTCGCCGGGTGTGCTCTACACGATGCCCCTCGGCGGCGAACGCCACGTGGCGTGGATCGAAGCGGCGATCCGCCATCTGGAGGAGCACGGCTTCGGCGCGATCGACACCACCGAGGAGGCCGAGGCCGCCTGGGACAATGAGGTCAACGCTCTCGCGAACCGCACCCTCTACCCGCGGACGAACTCGTGGTACACCGGGGCGAACATCCCCGGGAAGCCCCGCCAGTTCCTCGCCCACACCATGGGGTCGCGCTACTTCGACCGGATCGACGCCATCGCCGCGGAGGGGTTCCCGGGTTTCGTCTTCACCCCGCAGCGCGCTGCGGAGCACCCGACACCCGCCACCCGCTGAGGTCAGGCAATCGGGTTCTTGTAGGTGTCGAGGTAGGTGATCTCCGCCACCGGCGGGCGGGCGGCCGGCTTGAAGTCGGTGCCCTTGGTGTAGGCGACCGGCAACAACCCGGCCTGGCTCATGTGCGGCGGGATCCCGAGCAACTCGGCCGCCTCCTCCTCGAGTCCGAGGTGCAGCGTCGTGAGACAACTCCCGAGGCCTCGGCTGCGCAGCGCGAGCTGGAAGCTCCACACCGCCGGCATGATCGACCCCATCAGCCCTGCCGCGCCGTTGGTGGTGCCGTCGACCCGCCCGATGATCATCGGGATCACCATGACCGGCACCCGCGCCAGGTTCTGGGCCAGGAAGTTGGCCGAGTCGAGCACCCGACCGGTCTGACTGGCGGCGTCGGCCTGCTCGGCGGCGCTGCGGAGGTACTCCCCGCCCGCACGGCGGTACAGGTCGGCCAGCGCATCCTTCTTCGCCTGATCCCGCACGACCAGCCAGCGCCAGCTCTGCCGGTTCGACCCGGTCGGCGCCTGGACGGCGAGCTGCAGGCATTCGAGCAGCACGTCGTCGGGCACCGGCCGGTCGAAGTCGAGCCGCTTGCGCACCGCCCGGGTGGTCGAGAGGAGGGCGTCTACGTGCTCGAGGTCGAACTGCATCACCGGAGTCTGCTCCGCTGAACCGCCGCCTGCCACCCGGCGGGGACGGCACACCTCAGCAGGCCGGTGACGCCACCTTGAACTTCTTCGTCTCGCCGTTTTCAGCGTCGACGATCACGTCGATCTGCTTGTAGGCGTGCGTGACGCACCCGACGGTCTGGGTCCAGACCTTCGTGTACTCGCCGTAGACGGCCTGCTCCGGTGCACCGGCGCAGGTGGTACCGCCGCCGTTGACCGCATTGCCGTACTCGTTGTAGCGGACCGCGCACACCCGCCGGATGCCCTGCTTGCTGCCGGTGCGCACGCCCGGGTCGGCTGCGTCGACGGTGAGACGGAGTTGCTGTCCCGAGCGTGCCTGCGTGATCGACGCGGTGATCCCACCCGCCGCCGTCGTCGGTGTAACGGCGGCCGTCGTCGGTGTAGCGGCGGCCGTGGTCGGCGTGCCCGCAGCAGTCGTGACGGACGCTGCCCCGGCCGCTGTCGTGGCCGCTGTCGTGGCCGGAGCCATCACCTCGGTCGACTCGACCTGGACGGCCTCGCCGGCCGCCTCCTGGGCGTCGTCGCTCCCGCCGCACGCCGCGGCCATGAGCGCCGTCAGCGAGAGCGCTGCGATGGTGGTCAGTCGTCGGTTCATCTGGATCTCCCTGGGTCCCGCCGGACGCTCCGTGCGCCCCGCTGCCGGGTGGATCCACGCACGACCCCTCCGGTCACACTTTTCTCCTGCGCACGCCGGCCGGGTGGCCGAGCACGGTAGGGAGCATACCGGCAGCGTCAGCACGCCACCTTCACCTGCACCACGGCGCCCCACGGGGCAGAACGGTTGCCCGCCGCGTCGAGGACCGCGTTCACCCGCACGCGGACCGCGCCGGCGTACTTCACCGGGCCGAGTGTGCCGACCAGTCGCCCGGACTGTGCGGTCATCGTCAGGGACCGCCAGGTGATCCCGTCGAGGGAGACCTCGACGTCGCCGCCGACCACCCCCACGTCGTCGGAGACGGCGACGGTGAGCATGGTCGTCGTCGGGATGAGGGTGACCGGGCACCCTGTCGACGTCGCCCGGATCGTGTTCCGCGCGGCGCTCACCGACAGGATCTTCGGCGGCAGCGTGTCCCCCTTCGTGGTCGAGGGTGCCCCACCCGTCGCCGACCCGGGTACCCCCGGACCGTCCGCCGTGGTCGTGGACGTGGGCGCCGACCCGGTCGGGACGACACTCGTGACCGCGCCGGTGGCGGTCGCCGTGGCACCCGATGCCCCCGTCCCCGACCCGTCGGCGGTCGGTGCGGTGACCGCCGCCGCGGCCCCCGTCGGCCCGGCGACCTCCTCGGCGTCGGTCCGGCCATCGCCCACGAGGGAAGGGAACGCTGCGACGGCGGCGATCACCACGACGAGCGCCACCACCGCGAGCCCGACGGGTCGGAACCCTCGGCCGGTCCTCGGGAAGCCGTCGCGGCCCGCACGGAACGCCGACCGGTCCGGCACGGGCAGACCCGCCCCGTCGACCGGCAACGCGCCGAGGAGCGCGTCCCGCACCGACGCCGGCGCCGCATGCGCGGGGGACGAGCGGAACGCCGCGACCGCCCGTGGTGCCCGCCGCCGGTCGTCGCAGACGGCGCAGCCGTCGGCATGGCGGGCGATCCGCTTGCGCCACAGCGGGGTGAGCGCACCCTCGTAGCCGTCGAGGAGCGCTGTGAACGTCAGGCACCCACCGTCGTCGAAGCGCAGCAACCGCAGCGCGCCCACCGAACGTTCGAGGTTCTGGCGCATGCGGCCGACGGTGACGTTCGCGTGGTGTCGGGTCATCCCGAGCGCCGCAGCGAGCTCCGGGCCCTCGAGCCCCTGGCGGACGGAGAGCTCGAGCGCGGCGCGCTCCGCATCGTTCAGCCCGGCGGCCGCCTCCCACACGAGGGCGACCTCCGCCGAGGCGTCGACCCCTGCGGCCACGTCCGCTGCGACGTCGCCGACCGCAGCGACCGTGCCGACCTCGAGCTCACCGCCCATCGGGTCCACCGGCTCGGACCGCGACGCCTTCGCTCCGAGACGGGCCACCCGGTTCCGGGCGATCGCGAACAACCACGGGCGCACCCGGTCCGGGTCGCGGAGTTGCCCGAGCCGCTGCCAGGCCACGAGGAACGTCTCCGACAGCGCGTCCTCGGCGACACCCCGGTCGCGCGTGAGGGTGACGCACAGCGAGAACACCCGGTCGGCGTAGCGGTCGTAGAGCGCGGCGAACGCCGCCCGGTCGCCGGACCGGGCGGCGACCACCAGGTCGGTATCGGTTGCCGTGCGCATCGTCGGAGTCTCCCATGCCGGGGAGATCCGCCCCGGAGACATCGGGTCACGGAAACCTTCCGCCGCCGATCAGGTGCGGGCGACCGGCACCTTCGCCGCAGCGGAGACCGCCGCCGGGGCGGCCGGCACCCGGACCTCGAGGATCCCGTCGTGGTAACTGGCGATCACGTCGGCCTCCGAGCACCCTTCGGGCAGTGGCAGCGTGCGGCTGAACGCTCCGTAGCGGAACTCGCTCCGGAACCCCCGGCGACGTTCCTCGACGTGCTCCCGGTGCCGTTCGACGCTGATGTGGACCATGCCCCGGTCGACGGTGACATCCGCGTCCTTGTCCGGGTCGATCCCCGGCGCCTTGGCCCGCACGACGTACATGCCGTCCTCCATCTCCTCCTCCACCCGGAGCTCGCCGAGCCCGGGCAGCATCCCGTCGACCATCGTCATCAGGTCCCAGCGGTCACCATCGGTCCACCAGCGTCGAGCCGGCCAGAGTGCCCGCATCGCCTCCGTCGTCTTGGTCGCAGCCATCGTCGTGTCCTCCTCGGGTTCGTGACGCCACTGCGGTCGTCAGCGTTCGCGCTACCCGGCGGACAGCGCGGGAAACCCCGGTAGGTTGTGCCCGTGTCGCCGTCGGTCCCGCAGTTCGAGCCGGTACGCGTCGCCGTCGACGCCCGACTCGACACCCTCCTCGTCGACGAGCAGGAACGCTGGGGGGCGGTCCACCCCGACCTCGACGTCGGCTTCGACCTCCTGCGCCGGTTCATCACGAACGGCGGCAAGCGGATCCGTCCGGCGTTCTGCTTCTGGGCGTTCGTCGGTGCCGGCGGCGACGCCGACGACCGCCGCATCGCCGACCTCGGCGCGGCCGTGGAGATGCTCCACACGTTCGCGCTCGTGCACGACGACGTCATGGACGGCTCCGACACGCGTCGCCATGCGCCCACCGTGCACCGGGCCGTCGAAGGCCTGCACGCGGCGTCGGCGTGGCGGGGCGAGCCGCGCCGCTTCAGCGAGGGCATGGCGATCCTGCTCGGCGACCTCGCGTTCGTCTACGCCGACCGGCTCGTCGCCGAGTTCCCCCGCGAGGTCACCGACCTGTTCGGCGAGATGCAGGTCGAGCTCCATGTCGGGCAGTACCTCGACATGATGGGCGCCGCGCGCCGGGACCTCGATCGGGACCGGGCCGAGACCGTGATCCGCTACAAGACCGCCAAGTACTCGGTGGAGCGTCCGCTGCACCTCGGCGCTGCGCTCGCCGGGCGTCTCGGCGACCTCGGCGACGGCCTCAGCAGCTTCGGTCTGGCCGTCGGCGAGGCGTTCCAGCTCCGCGACGACGTCCTCGGTGCGTTCGGGGACCCGGCCGAGACGGGCAAGCCCACCGGCGACGACTTCCGTGAGGGCAAGCAGACCCTCCTCGTGCACCTCGCACGACGCTGGGCGACCGACGGCGGACGCACTGCTGCACACCAGCTCCTCGAACGCCTCGGCGAGGTCGACCTCGCGCCCGCCGAGGTCGAGGGCCTGCGTGAGGTGCTCGTCGCGAGCGGAGCGCGTGCCGCCGTCGAGGCGCGCATCGACGAGCTCGTGACCGATGGCCTCGCCGCGCTCGGGGACCTCGACCTCGCGCCCGTCGCTGCGGCCGAGCTCGCCGACCTCGCCCGCCGATCCGCATGGAGGACCACATGAGCGGTCACGTCGTCGTCGTCGGCGCCGGCCTCGGCGGCCTCGCCGCCGCCGCGCACCTCGTCGGTCGCGGGCACCGGGTCACGGTGGTCGAGCGCGGCGACGTCCCCGGCGGACGCGCCGGCGAGCTCCGCCTCGACGGGTACCGGTTCGACACCGGGCCCTCCGTGCTCACCATGCGCGACCTCCTCGCCGACGTGTTCGCCGCAGCCGGGGCCCGACTCGAGGACCACGTGACCCTGCGACGGGTCGAACCGGCGTACCGCGCCCGCTTCTGGGACGGCAGCGACCTCGCCGTCCACACCGACCGCGACCAGATGACGGAGGCGATCCGTGCCGCGGCGGGCGCACGCGACGCCGAGGGCTTCGGCCGCTTCGTCGACTGGGTCACCGAGCTGTACCGGGTCGAGTTCCCGAACTTCATCGCCCGCGACTTCCGCACCCCGGCCGACCTGCTCCGGACCCCCGGTGCGCTCGTCGACCTCGTCCGGCTCGGCGGGTTCGGGAAGCTGCAGGGGCGCGTCGACGACTTCTTCACCGACGAACGACTGCGCCGGTTGTTCTCCTTCCAGGCCATGTACGCCGGCCTCTCGCCGCTTCGTGCACTCGCGCTGTTCGCCGTGATCGCCTACATGGACACCGTCGAGGGCGTCTGGTTCCCCGAGGGGGGCATGCACGCCGCCGCCACCGGGCTCGCCGAGGCGCTCATCGCCGCAGGGGTCGAGTTCCGCTACGGAACCACCGTCGAGGCGGTCCGCCCCGGTCGACCGGTCGAGGTCGTCACCGCGGACGGGGTGTTGCACGCCGACGTCGCCGTCCTCAACCCCGACCTCGCCCGCGCCTACCCCGACCTGCTGGGCGTGAAGCCTCCGCTCCCCGTGCGGATCGGCCGCTCGTCGCCGTCCTGCATCGTGTGGCTCATCGGCACGAGCGGGCCCCTGCCCGACGTCGTCGCCCACCACAACATCCACTTCGCCGAGTCGTGGGCGCCCGCGTTCGAGGAGCTCCTCGACCGGGGCACGCCGATGTCGGACCCGTCCCGCTTCGTCACCGTCGCCACCCGCACCGATCCGACCGCGGCGCCCGACGGCGGCCACACGCTCTACGTGCTCGAGCCGGTGCCGCACCTCGGCCACGACGTCGACTGGCAGCGTGCCACCCCCGAGCTCACCGAGCGGATGCTCACCTGGGCCCGGGACGAGGGGTACCTGCAGGGTGAACCCGAGGTCCTCCACGTCACCGATCCGCCGGCGTGGCGCGCCGCGGGCATGGGCCGGGGCACGCCGTTCGCGTTCGACCACCGGTTCACCCAGAGCGGCCCCTTCCGGCCGGCGCTCACGGACCGCCGCCTGCCCGGCGTGGTGTTCGTCGGCTCGGGCACCCGACCCGGGGTGGGGGTCCCGATGGTGCTCGTGTCCGGTCGGCTCGCCGCGGACGCCGTCGACCGGGTGCACCGTGGCTGACACCGGCGCCGCGGTGCTGCTCGAGGACAGCTACGCCCACTGCCGCGAGCTACACCGCCGCCACGGCACCACCTACTACTGGGCGACCCGCGCCCTCCCCCGGGTGAAGCAACACCACGTGCACGCCCTCTACGGGCTGTGCCGGTTCGCGGACGAGATCGTCGACGCCTTCGACGACTCGGCCACCGATGCGCGGCGCAGCGCCCTCGCCGAGTTCCGGGACCGCTTCGAGACCGACCTCGCCGCCCGCCGCAGCGACCACCCGGTGCTGCACGCCGTGGTGCACACGGCGGTGGCGTTCGACCTCCCGACGAGCGCGTTCACGCGGTTCTTCGACGCGATGGCGATGGACCTCGACGTCACCACCTACCCGACCTACGCCGACCTCGAGCGCTACATGGACGGGTCCGCGGCCGTGATCGGCGAGCTCATGCTCCCGATCCTCGAACCGGTGGACCCTGCGGCCGCGCTCCCCCGCGCCCGAGACCTCGGCATCGCGTTCCAGCTCACGAACTTCCTGCGCGACGTGGGCGAGGACCTCGACCGGGGGCGCGTCTACCTGCCGACCGAGGACCTCGAGCGGTTCGGTGCCGACCCCTGGCAGCGGACGGTGACCCCGGAGTGGGTGGCGTTGTGCCGGTTCGAGGCCGACCGGATCCGGGCCCTGTACCGCTCGGCCGACGAAGGCATCGCCCTCCTCCCCGCCCGTTCGGCCGGCGCGATCCGTGCGGCGCGGATCCTCTACGGGGAGATCCTCGACCGGGTCGAGGCGAACGGCTGGGACGTGTTCAGCCGCCGGGCCAGGGTCCCGCTCCCGAGGAAGCTCGGCGTCGCCGCGCGTGAGCTCGGGCGGGCACGGCGGGGCCGGTGACGCTCCCCGACGCGCTGACCGTGCTCGTCGGCCTCGGCCTCGCGACCGTGCTCGTCGGGCGCGTCCCCCGCCTCCGGCCCACAGCGCGCGAGTTGCGCGATGTGGCGGTCGTCGTCCCGGCCCGCAACGAGGCGCACAACCTCCCCGGCCTCCTCGCGGATCTGCAGCGCGCCGCGCCGGCGCAGCTCCTCGTCGTCGACGACGCCTCCACCGACGACACGGCCGAGGTGGCCCGGCACGCCGGGGCGACGGTGCTCGCCGCCGGCGAGCGTCCGGCGGGCTGGAACCCGAAGTCGTGGGCGGTCCACGTCGGCACGGCCGCGGTGGAGCACCCGGTCGTCGTCCTGCTCGACGCCGACGTGCGCCTCGCGCCCGGGGGCCTCGCGGCGGTCGTGGCCGCCCTCGACGCCATGGGCGGCCTGCTGAGCGTCGCCCCCCGCCACGACACCGGCGGGGTGGTCGAGCTCGCGTCGGTCCCCTTCAACGTCGTCGCGCTCCTCGGGGCCGCAGCGGGGCGGCGCCCCGCAGCAGGCGGCGCCCGGGCGGCGTTCGGCCCCTGCATCGCCGTGCGCACGGCCGACCTCACCGCCGTCGGGGGGCACGCCGCGGTGCGCGGCGAGCTGCTCGACGACGTGGCGCTCGCCCACCGGTTCCGGGCCTGCGGCCTCGGCGTCTCCCTGCGACGCGGCGGGTCACTCGTCCGCTACCGGATGTACCCCGACGGCCCCGTGGCGATCGTGCAGGGCTGGTCGAAGAACATCGCGGCCGGTGCACGCCGCACGCCGGCGTGGGCGGTGCTCGCGACGGTCCCCTTCATCGGGGCGTGCGCCCTGCCGCTGGTCCGCGCCGCCACCGACCTGCGTGCCGCCGCCGTGCTGTGGCTCGCCGTCACCGTCGGCTCGGTCCCGGTCGTGCGCGCCGTCGCCCGTCCGACCGCCGCCACGGCGCTGCTCCCCGTCCTCGCCGTCGGTTTCATGGCGGTGACGCTGCGGTCGACCGTGCTGCTCGTCCTCCGTCGGCCGGTGCGATGGAAGGACCGCCGGCTGCACCCCGGTGCGCGAGGCTGAGGCGATGGACCGGTTCCAGTACCTGGCGGTCATGGCCGCCTGCGTGGCGATCACCCTCCCGCTCGAGTTCGTGCTTGGTGCCCGGGTGTGGCGACGACCGGGTCGGCTGGTCCGGTCGATCGCGGCGGTGGCGATTCCGTTCCTCGTCTGGGACGTCATCGCGATCGCCCGAGGCCACTGGACCTTCTCCGAGCGGTACACGACCGGATGGATCGTCGCCGCCGGCGTGCCCGTCGAGGAGGTCACCTTCTTCGCGGTGATCCCGGTGTGCGCACTGCTGACCCTCGGTGCCGTACGCCGCATGCGCGGGGAGGGCTCCCGCTGATGCCCGAGTACACCCTGGCGACGCTCGGGGCGATGCTCGTCGCCGTGGTCGTCGACCTCCGGGTGCTCCGCACCCGTCTGCTCACGCAACGGACGTTCTTGCTGAGCCTCGGGATCATGTTCTTCTTCCAGATCTTCGTCGACGGCTGGCTGACGAAGCTCTCCTCCCCGATCGTGATCTACGCGGCCGAGCACGCGAGCGGGATCCGCGTCTTCTTCGACAGCCCGATCGAGGACTTCGGCTTCGGGTTCGCGCTGATCCTCGGGGTCTGCTCGGTGTGGGATGCTCTGGCCGCACGAGACGCTCGACGAGGAGGACGACCATGACCAGCCGACCGCCCCTTCCCTACGAGTTCCTCCCGCCGGTGGCGGGTTTCGTCGTGCGCAGCGACGACGTCGCCGACGGCGGGACCCTCGCGCTCGCCCAGGTCAGCGGGATCTTCGGCGCCGGCGGCGACGACCGGTCACCACACCTCGCGTGGTCGGGCGCCCCGGCAGGGACGCAGAGCTTCGCCGTGTCGTGCTTCGATCCGGACGCCCCGACGGGGAGCGGGTTCTGGCACTGGTTCGTCGTCGACATCCCGGCGACGGTGACGGAGCTCGCCACAGGCGCGGGTACCGCCGACGGTTCGGGACTGCCGCCCGGCGCCGTGCAGCTCCGTAACGATGCCGGCATCCCCGGCTACGTGGGCGCCGGGCCGCCCCCCGGCCACGGTCCACACCGCTACTGCTTCGCCGTGCACGCCGTGGCGGTGCCCACCCTCGGCGTCGACGCCGGGGCGACGAACGCCCTCACCGGCTTCCACCTCTTCGGGACGACGCTCGGACGAGGGCTGCTCACGGCGCACTACGAGCGCTGATCGATCCACACCCCGTCCCGCCACCGGGCGGCGTGGGCCTCCGCTACCGGAAGGTCGGCCGGGGTGGTGACCTTCAGGTTGCGCGGGTCGCCCGGAACGGTCCGTGCTGCCGGGCCCCCGGCACGGGCGACGGTCTCCGCGGTGTCGGCGCCCTCCTCCCCGCCTCGGGCTGCTGCGTCGTACGCGGCGAGCAGCGGCCCGGCGAGGAACGCCTGGGGGGTCTGCACGTGCACGAGTGGTCCGTCCCCCCACGCCACGAGTCGACCGCCTTCGTCGCGGAGCAGCGGCGGCGCCGGCAACGCGGGGATGGCGGCACCGTCACACCGCGCCGCCTCGACGAGCCGCTCGAGCAACGCCACGGTGAGGAACGGACGGGCACCGTCGTGGATCGCGATCACGTCGTGCGCCGGCCGGCGGCCGAGTGCAGCGAGCCCCGCCTGTTCACTGCGCGTGCGCGTCGTGCCGCCCGGGACGACCGCTCGCACCTTGGTCGCCGCCGCCACGAGCGGTGCGGCGAGCGACTCGTCCCCCGCTCGGACCACCACGACGACGTCGTCGACGACGTCGGCCGCCTCGCAGGCGGCGAGCGCGTAGGCGAGCACCGGCCGACCGCCGACGGTGAGATAGACCTTGTTGCCGTCGGCGCCCATGCGGGTGCCGGAGCCGCCGGCGAGCAGCAGTACGGCGCAGCGCGACGGGAGGAGGTCGGCGGTATGGACCACGGACGGCACGCTACCGGGACCGGGGTGGTCGTCCTCGTCGTCGCGGACGACCTCGTCCCCACCGCAGCGCTGGCGGCGACCGGGGCGGCCGTCGTCGTCCTCGTCGCCCCGGATGCCACGCCGCCTCCCCGACCCGCCGAACTGCTCGGCAGCGCGACGGTGGCCACGGCGACGGACCCGGTGACCGACGCGACCAAGCGGGTCGCAGACGACGGCACGGTGCTCGACGCCGTGGACCGTTCCGGGCTGCGACGGCCGGTGCTCCCCGTGGTCGCACGCGTCGACGCCGTCCGGACGGTGCTCCGCCAACCGGCACCGCCGCGCACCGTCGCCGAGCTCGTCGTGGCCCTCGCTCAGTTGCAGGACGCGTCGGCCGGGGCCACCGCGGGCGGTGCGATCCCGATCATGTCGTCGGGTCGCTGATCGCGCAGCGCCCCCGTCGGCGCATCGGTCGCATCGGCGAGGGTCGGGGGCAACACCCCCCGGTAGTCGGCTCCGGTCGTGACCACGACGTTGCTCCCCGCCGAGTCGCTCTCCACGAACCGCACCCCCTGTTGGAGGTAGCGGGCCACCGCTTCCGCCGCAGCGAGGTTCCCGCGTCGGTACGTGATCGTCGTGCGGAGCTCCCCGTCCCGGGGGGCGTTGCCGACGCTCTCTACGACGAACCCGACGAGCTGGAGCCCGTCCGCGACGTCACGGCCCTGCCCGGCGACACCGGTGCCGTTCTGCACCACAACGGTCACCTCGTCGGGATCGACGACCGTGGTCGCCTTCGCCCGCGGTGCGCCCGGCCCGAACCCGACCGTCCCCCGGAAGATCTGCAGGACCGCGAGCGCTTCCTCGTCGAGCATCCGGAGGACATCGGCGCCCTCCTCCGTCCGGAACGGCTCGGTCGGCAACGCCGAGGTCTGCAGGTCGTCGTTCGTCACCGATCGGAACGTGCGGGCGAGCCGGAGGATCCGTGCGTTCGACAGCCCCGCGTCGAAGGTGACGTTGTCCTTCGTCACCTCCAAGAACCCGTCGACCTTGCCGATGTCGGTCAGCCCGAGCGTGCCGATCTGCGCGACCACCCGGCGGAGGAACACCTGCTGGCGGGTGATCCGCCCGAGATCGCCCGTGGGGTCGGTGCGCCACGACGCCGCGTCGGGGTCGTAGTACTCGACCGCCCGCGACCGGACGAATGCGAGCGCCTGGGGGCCGTCGAGGGTTGCGCAGCCGACCTTGTTCACGTCGAGGCCGGTGTACTCGTCGCGCAGCAGGGTGTCGAAGTACACCGGCACGCCGCCGATGATCGACACGAGTCGCTCGAACCCCCGGAAGTCGATCTCGACGTAGTGGTTCAGCTCGATGTCGAGCGCGTCCTGCACCGTGTCGATCAGCTGCTGTTCCCCCAGCCCGAACGCCGCGTTGATCCGGTCCGACCGGTCGGTCCCGGCGATGGGCACGTACAGGTCGCGGGGGACCGAGAGCAGCGCGACGGCGCCGGTGGCCGGGTCCAGACGGGCGACGATGATCGTGTCCGCCCGAGAGCCCTCGACCTCGCCGTCGACCTCGCCGTCGACGAACCGGTCGGCATCGCCCTCGGCCGGGTCGATGTCGTCCCGGCTGTCGGAGCCGACGAGGAGCACGTTGAAGGGGGCATCGCCGGAGATGCGGGCGAGCGCGAGGTCGAGGCGCTCGAACCCGTCGAGCCTCGAGACGACGACGCCGACGACGACGGCGCCGACCACCGCCAACGTGGCGACGATCCCACCGGCTGCGACGAGTGTCCGTCGTGCCCGGGAGGTCGCTGCCACGACGGCGACGCTACCAACGGGCCGTCAGGCCCCCGGTTCTTTCGGCAGCCCGAGCACCCGTTCCCCGACGATGTTGCGCTGGATCTCTGCGGCGCCACCCCAGATCGTCTCCGACCGTGAGAAGAAGAACGACGCCTGCAGCACGTCCGCCGGGTAGGGGCGGACCGTCCGACGCCGGCCGACGCCGGGCACCGTCTGTTCCTCGTCGGTGCCGTTGAGCAGCTGACCCTCGGGACCCATGAGCTCGATGGCGAGCTCCATCACGTCGCGGTGGTACTCCGACCAGAACATCTTGTTGGTCGCGCCGAGCGCCGCCACGCCGGGATCCTTGCGTCCCGCGAGGAGGGTGAAGAGCGACCGGAGTCCGTTGATCCGCATGATCTGCACGACCGTGTGTGCTGCGGCGAGCCGCTGACGCACCCTCGGGTCGGAGGTCAGCCCACGCCGGCGGGCGATCTCGACGATCTCCTCGAGCTCCTTCTCGAAGCGCCGGTGCGAGGTGGTCGCCGACGACCCGCGCTCGAAGCCGAGGGTCGTCATCGCGACCTTCCAGCCATTGTTCACCCCACCGACGACGTCGTCGCGCGGGCACCGCGCCTCGTCGAAGAAGACCTCGTTGAACTCCGCGGACCCGTCGACCTGCACGATCGGGCGGATCTCCACACCGGGCTGCCGCATGGGGACGAGCAGGTAGGAGATGCCCTTGTGCTTGGGGGCATCGGGGTCGGTCCGTGCGAGGAGGAACACGTAGTCGGCGTTCTGCGCCTGGGTGGTCCACACCTTCTGCCCGCTGATGACCCACTCGTCGCCGTCGAGTTCCGCCCGGCAACCGAGGTTGGCGAGGTCCGAGCCGGCGTTCGGCTCGGAGAACCCCTGACACCAGGCGACCTTGCCGGAGAGGATCTGTGGCAGGAACCGCTTCTTCTGGTTCTCGGTGCCCCACTGCAGGATCGTGGGACCGACGAGCGTGTCCCCGAAGAAATCGCCCCGCATCGGTGCCCCGGCCCGGGCGAACTCCTCGGTGAGGACCACGTTCTCCCAGATCGAGAGACCTCGTCCGCCGTACTCCTTCGGCCACGACGCGCAGATCCACCCGCCGGCGAACAGTCGGTCCGTCCAGCTGCGGTTGAACTCGGCCCGCTGCGGACCCGTCATCTCGAAGCCCTCGTCGAACCAACCGTCCGGCAGGTTCTCCTCGAGCCACCGCCGGATCTCGACCCGGAACGCCTCCGCCTCGGCCGGGTAGGCGAGCTCGGGCATCAGTGGTCGGCCTTCGCGCCGGCCTTGAGTCCGACGCGCACCTCCGCCGCCGCCCACTCGGGCCAACGGGCACGGCTCCGCTCGGCGAGGGTGCGCAACAGCTTGAGCGCACCGGGGTCGCTGTCGCCGGGCTTCGCCTCGATCACGCCGTCCTGCAGCATCCGCATGATGATCTCCCGGCCGAGGTCGGTCCGGACGATCGTGAGGGTCCAATCGGTGGCGTCGCCGATGCCGCCGGTCGAGATGTCGGCGTGTTCCGCCGCGAAGTCCGGGCAGTGGTTGCAGCCCTCACGGGTCCAGGCGTGGCACTCCTTGAGGTTGATCTCGTGGTAGCTGCCGTCCTTCATCCAGACCTGGAAGACGCCCTTGATGTTCATCTTCTGGATCTGGTCCTTCTGCAGGCCGTACTTCAGCGCGAACAGCTCGTCGAAGAGCGAGTCGTCGAAGGACTTCGAGCACAGCAGGCCGATGTTCAGCTTGATGGGCTTGGACACCTTGCCGACCTTGCGGCTCCACATGACCGGTCCGATGGAGGTCTGGCAGCTCATGCCCACGAGCGCCAGGTTCGACAGCCCCTGATCGCGTGCCTCGTCGTAGGCGATGGTGTTCGCCGAGTAGGTGTAGCGGCTCCCCGCTCCGGCGAGGACCTCGTCACGGTTCGTCGCGACCATCGGCCGCGCCTTCCACCCGCCGTCGCTGCCACCCTCGAGACCCGACACCAACGCACCGTCGATGTAGCCGTTCTCGAGCGCCCAGATGAGGATCGCCGAGACGAGCCCGCCGTCCTGACCGGTCTCGTAGACGTGGTCATCGGCGGCGCGCACGAGCAGCACGTCCTTCGCGACCCCGAACACCTCGTCCGCCGTGCGGCTGCGACCGAAGAGGTGCTCGTCGGCCTGCGGCTCCCACGCCCGGAACCGCGGGCAGGCACGGGTGCAGGACGTGCACCCCTTCTCACCGTGGCCGCAGTTGTCGGGGCCGAGCTCGTCCTCGAGGTGGAACGGCTTGTACTGGCCCGGCTCGTGCTTGTAGCCGATCACGTCGTGCGGGCAGGCGATCACGCAGCCGGCGCACCCGGTGCACAGGCCGGAGGTGATGACCTCCTCGTGGAGCTCCTTCCACTGGAAGGTCCAGCGCTCCTTCGCTGCCGGGGCGTCCTCGGTGATCGTCATGACGGCAATCTAGAGCAGGGCCCGAGCAGTTCGACGAGTTCCCCGGGCAGCTCCGCCCCGGCCCGGACGTCGTCGTCGAGCTGTGCGAACTCCTCGAACGGCAGGGTCGACTCGAGGAGGTCGTAGGCGCACGCGCACGCCGCCGCGTCACCACCCGCCCGGGTGCACGCGGCCACCGTCGCATCACGCGTCGCCTCGCCGTAGCCGGTCGGGGCGGGGGCACGACCGAGGCCGAGCGCCCCGGCGAGGAGCACCATCGCACCGAGCTCGACGCCGAGGACGCCGAGGCGACGGCGCGTCACGCGTCCCGCTCCGACGGGTCGAGGCCGGCGAGCTCCCGGGCGCGGCCGAACACCGCGTCGAGCATCGCCGGGGTGAGGCGACCGGTGAAGGTGTTCTGCTGGCTCACGTGGAACGAGCACAGCAGGGAGACGGGCCGCCCGTCGAGCCGGCCGGGGACCTCGAGACCGTGCCCGAACCTCGGTCGGGGGCTACCGAGTGCGGCGAGCCCCGCGACCGCCGCGTACCCGAACGCCCCGAGGGCGACGACGACCCGCACCTCGGTGAGGAGCGCGAGCTCACGGCGCAGGAACGGCAGACACGTGTCGCGTTCGGTCGGCGTGGGGCGGTTGGCCGGTGGGGCGCAACGCACCGGCATCGTGATCCAGGCGTCGCGGAGTCGCTGCCCGTCGTCGCGTGCGGTGCTCGTCGGCAGGTCCGCGAACCCGGTACGCCACAACGACGCGAACAGCACGTCGCCCGACCGGTCGCCCGTGAAGGTCCGACCGGTCCGGTTCGCCCCGTGCGCCGCGGGCGCGAGCCCGACCACGACGACCCGTGCCGCCGGGTCGCCGAACCCCGCGACGGGACGGCCCCAGTAGGTCTCCTCCCGGTAGGCGGCCCGCCGCTCGAGGGCGACCTGCTCCCGCCACGCGACGAGCCGGTCGCACCGCCGGCAGCCCTCGATCTCCGCGGCGAGCACCTCGAGCTCGGTCCTTCGGACACGGGGAGGAGCCACCTCCGCAGCGTAGGGGGACGCCGCTAGCGTGTTTGACGTCATGGATGCGACGACGGTGCTCCTCGTCCGCCACGGGCGCACGCCGACGACGGGGGCGACGTTGCCGGGTCGGGCGAAGGGCCTTCACCTCGCGCCGGAGGGACTCGAGCAGGCTCGCGTCGCGGCCGGGCGAATCGCTGCGCTGACACGCGTCGACGCCGTCTACGCCTCACCGCTCGATCGCACCCGGGAGACCGCCGCGCCGATCGGCCGCGCCGTCCGACGGCGGGTGCGGATCGAACCCGGCCTGCTGGAGTGCGACTTCGGCGGCTGGACGGGCCGAGCGCTGAAGGAGCTCGCCGAACTGCCCGAGTGGCGGACGGTGCAGCGGTACCCGTCGGGGTTCCGGTTCCCGAACGGCGAGTCGTTCACGGAGATGCAGAACCGCATGGTCGCCACCATCGACCGCCTCCGTGACCGCCACCCGGGCGGCACCGTCGTCGCGGTGTCGCACGCGGACCCCATCAAGGCGTTCCTCGCCCATGCGCTCGGAACGCATCTCGACTTGTTCCAACGGATCGTCGTGTCGCCCTGTTCGGTGAGCATCGTGCAGTTCGGGCCGTCCGGTCCGGTCGTGCTCGCCGCGAACTCGACCGGGGACGACCTCACCGTCCTCGCACCCTCCTAGGCCTCATGACCCCCTCGCCCTACGACATCCCTGCCTGCACCCACGTCACGGCCGGCGCCATCGGCCCGCCGGGTGGCCGCGTCTTCCACCTGCAGGCCGGTGCGCCGGGAACGCTCCTCACCTTGCGCTGCGAGAAGCAACACGTGCTCGCGCTCGCCGACGCGCTCGCTGCGGCACTGCCCGACCTCCCCGCCCGACCGATCGGGACGCTCCCGCCGGCCGCGGAGCTTATCGACCCGGTCGAGCCCGTCTGGGTCGTCGGCGGTGTCGGCCTCGGCTACGACGACGCCGCCGACCGGCTCGTCGTGGTGCTCGGCGAGCTCGTCGAGGGCGACGAACCCGGCGCTGTCGCCCGGTGGTCGATCACCCGCGAGCAGGCATTCACCTTCGTCGCCCGGGCCCGGGAACTCGCCGAGGGCGGTCGTCCGGTGTGCCCGCTCTGCGACCGTCCGATCGACGCCGATGGGCACACGTGCCCGAAGACCAACGGGCACCGGCCCCACTGACGGCCGTGCCGCCGCGCCGTTGGGCTCCGGACCCGGACACGCTCGCGCTGCTGCGCGAGGGTGACCTCGAGGTCGTCGGCCGCATGCCGTGGAGCTCCAACGCCACGTTCCTCGTCGCCTTCGACGACGCCGAGGGAACCCGTGCCGTCTACAAGCCGCTCCGGGGGGAGCGGCCGCTGTGGGACTTCCCCGCCGGGCTCCACCGCCGGGAGGTGGCCGCCTTCGAGCTCTCGCACGCGCTCGGCTGGGGGGTCGTGCCCCCGACCGTGCTCCGCGACGGGCCGCACGGCGAGGGGTCCGTCCAGCTCTTCGTCGACGCCGACTTCGCCCAGCACTACTTCACGATCCTCGAGGGTGGCCGACACCGCGAGGACCTCGAGGCGATCTGCGCGTTCGACCTCGTCGCGAACAACACCGACCGCAAGGGCGGGCACTGCCTCCTCGGCGGGGACGACCGCGTGTACGCGATCGATAACGGCCTGTCCTTCCACGAGGACTTCAAGGTGCGCACGGTGCTGTGGGACTTCGCGGACGAGCCCGTGCCCACCGGGCTCCTCGACGACCTCGCACGGCTCGTCGCCGACGGCCCCCCGGCCACGCTCGCCAACCTGCTCGATGCGGCCGAGATCGATGCGCTCGTCGAACGTGCCCGCTGGCTGGCCGCCCGGGCGACCTTCCCCGCCGACCCGACCGGCCACCGCTACCCGTGGCCGCTGGTGTGAGCGACGTGGATCCCATCGAGCGGCTCGTGGAGACCGCGTCCGCCGCCGAGCTCGTCGATGCCGTGGACGACTGGTGTGCGACCGGGCGGTGGGACGACCTGCTTCGCCTGTGGCGCCGGCTCGACCAGGCCGGCCGCACGGTGCGACAGCTCGGACCGGTCGCTGCGCACACCGCACACCGCCTCACGCTCGCCGCTCCCCCCGCCGTGGTCGCCACGGTGCTCGCGCAGGCGACGGGGCGACCCTCGGTCGGTCCGCTCACCGAGGTCGCCGCGTCGGTGCACGACTGGGCGGCCCTCGAGGGGCACCTCACCGGGCCGACGCGGACGCTCGTCGCGTATGAGCGGGTGGTCCGGGGCGAGGACCTGCGCGGCGCCCTCGACGTCGACCGAACGCTGTTCGATCTCCCGCTCGTGCTGCAACCGTGGGAACCACGCGTCGACGGCGCGGTCTACGACCCGCTCGGTGGACGGTTCCCGGCGCCCGAGTCGCCCGAGTTCGGCGACCCGGTCGCCTGCGATCCCGACGCCCGCCCGATCGGCGACGAGGAGGCGATCGACGGCCTGCTCGACGTCGTGCGTATGTGGTCCGAGGAGTCCAACGGGTCGGTCGACGCCGTTGCCGTCGACGGCGACCAGCGGGCAGCGGTGGGGGCACTCGGCGAGCCCGTTGCGTCCTTCGCCCTCCTCGACACCCCTGCGGCGCTCGAGCAGTTGTGCTGGGCGGGTGCGTCGGGTGGCGCAGCAGGCCCGCGACGCGGCGCGGCGGCCGGGCGGTTCGCAGCCTGGTGGGCCGTTGCGGCGATCACCGGCCGCACGGACGAGTGGCCCCTCGACCCCGACGACGTCGGGGCCGAGGCGGACCGTCTCGTCTGGTATGCGTGGGCGACCGGCAGGACCACGCCATGGACCTGCCGGTTGGTCGCCGTCGACGCCGACCGCGGGCGCTCGTTCGCGCTCGTCGCGGTCGACGACCGACTCAGCGGCCCTTGATCGCCTCGATGAGCTTCGGCATCACCTTGTGCACATCGCCGACGATGCCGAGGTCCGCGATCGAGAAGATCGGGGCCTCCTTGTCCTTGTTGATGGCGATGATGAACTTCGAGCCCTTCATGCCGACCATGTGCTGCGTCGCACCGGAGATGCCGCAGGCGATGTACACCGTCGGCTTCACGACCTTGCCGGTCTGGCCGACCTGGTAGCTGTAGGGCACCCAGCCGGCGTCGACGATCGCCCGCGACGCGCCGGGTGCGGCCTTGAGGAGCTTGGCGAGGTCCTCGACCATGACGTACTTGTCGGACTCGCCGAGGCCACGGCCGCCGGAGACGACGATCTCCGCCTCCTCGAGCTTCGGGCCGGTGGCCTCTTCGACGTGACGGGACACGATCCGTGCACCGCCGGTCGAGCCGAGGTCCGGCACGTCGAGATCCTCGACGTCGGCCTCCGAGCCGCCCACACCCTCCGCCGCGAAGGACTTCGGGCGCACGAGGAGGATCTTCACGCCGTCGCCCGTGAACTTCGTCTTCACGTTGGTCGTGCCGCCGAACACCGGTTCCACGCCGACCACGTCGTCGCCGTCGACCTCGACGTCGACCACATTGGTGATGACCGGCACGCCGAGGCGCGCCGACAGCCGACCGGCGACGTCACGACCGTCGTAGGTGGTGCCGAGCATGATCAGGTCGGGGCCCTCGCCCGCCTGCACGGCGGCGGCGACCGCTGCGGCGACGGGGGTGCCGAGCAGCGCGCCTTCGAGGTCGCCGGTGGCGTGCACCGTCGTCGCCCCGTGCTCGCCGAGCACCTCGGCGACGTCGTCGCCGTCACCGCCGAAGAAGCACTCCACCGTGTCTGCGATCTCGCGGGCCTTGGCGAGCATCTCGAGGGTGATGGTCTTCACGCCACCCTCTGCCGCCTCGGCGAACACCCACACCTTGTCCAGTGCCATATCGTTCGTTCCTTCGTCCGTGGCGTCAGATGATCTTGAGGTTCTCGAGGAAGGCGACGATCTCGCCGAAGGCTTCGCCCTCGTCCTCGACGACCCGGCCGGCCTGGCGGGCCTCGGCGGCGGCGATCTCGACGATCTCTTGGCCACCGCCGGCCCAGCCGACCTGGTCGGCAGCGAGGCCGAGGTCGGCGACCTTGAGCTCCTCGACCGGCTTCGACTTGGCCGCCATGATCCCCTTGAAGGAGGGGTAGCGGGGCTCGACCACACCGGCGGTCACCGAGACCACGGCGGGGAGCGGGCAGACCACGTCGTCGTAGCCGTCCTCGGTCTGACGCTGGATCGAGACGCTCGAACCTTCGACCTTCACCGACTTCGCGAAGGTGACGGCCGGCAGGCCGAGCAGTTCCGCGACCTGCATGGGCACCGTGCCCGTGTAGCCGTCGGAGGACTCCGTCGCCGTCAGGATCAGGTCGGGCTTCGAG
>Ga0194133_10001453_pt1 | contig 40941 bp, 31 predicted proteins | sample TA2KigOf40mmetaG_FD_155448 | JGI IMG/M metagenome (GOLD analysis project Ga0194133, IMG submission 155448) | Freshwater microbial communities from Lake Tanganyika, Tanzania - TA2015055 Kigoma Offshore 40m | ecosystem: Environmental > Aquatic > Freshwater > Lake | place: Tanzania: Lake...
CCGCAGGCCGCAAGCGTGGAAAGGAGTGAGTCATTGATTTTCCTGATCAGCGGGCCAAGGCCGCTCATGACGATGCCGTGGAACTGAATGCTTTGCCGCGTGGTGATGCGGAGGGTGTTGTTGGCAAAACTGGTCGCGAGGTCGTCGAAGGTAATCCACTGCGCCGGGGTCATCACGCCGCCGGGGATGCGCCCGCGCACCATCATGATGAACTTCTTGCCGGCCTTGCGGGTGTCGCGGTCGTCCTGCTGGTAAATGCCGTGGAACTTGATGAACTGCTGGTCGTCCGCGGAAAACTGGTCGGTGCCCGAAGCCATCGTGGCGGCGATGTTGCCGGCGAGCGTGGGAATGGCGGTCTTAATGACCTCGTTGTGGGTCGGCTTAGCCGCGGTATCAGATGTAATCATAAGTGAAATGATGAACTTACAAGTGTTAGCTCATCCAAGGCCTGTTGTCAAAGGGAATTCTTTAGCTGGAACAGTCGACGGTTGTCCTTTGAACTAACGCCGTGGAACAATCGGTGCTGGGGGCACCTTCCCGTCACTTCAGATACTTATCCAAGGGCGGGTTTAACAACTCCCGCATGGCGGGCGTATCCATGTTGGCGGTGGTCACGACGGCAACGCCGGTGTCGATCTTCTTTTCGACTGGTTTACCCTTGAGGTGGTTCACCACGGTCATCACGCCGAGGTAACCCATCCGGACCGGATTTTGCACTACCAGTGCCTGCACGTCACCCTTCTTGAGCGCGTCCACGCTACCCGCGCCGGTGTCGAAACCAACCAATTTAACCTTACCAGCAGCGAGACCTTTTTCCTTGAGCGCGAGCAACAGGCCGATGGTCACCGGTTCGCACGGAGCAAAGCAGCCATTCACGTCTTTGCCAAAACGGTTCACAACATTCTGGGCAACCTGTTGGGCGCTGTCGCGCGTCGCGCCGGTGTATTGGTCAGTGGAAATCAGCTCGATGCCGGGAAACTTCTTTTTCATTACGTCGAGGAAGCCCGCCTCACGCTCCTCAGTGCTGGCGGAACCAACTTGATAACGTAGCATGATGGCCTTGCCCTTGCCGCCGAGGAGTTGGCCGAGGTGTTCGCCCGCGAGCTGGCCGCCCTTGAAGTTATCGGTGGCCACGTAGCTGGTGGGCTTATCGCTTTGGAGACCAGAGTCAATAATTACAACGGGGATTTTGCTCGCGAGCGCTTTCTCGACGGGCGCGACGAGCGCCTTCGAATCGAGCGGTGCGAGCACGATGCCGTGCGCGCGACGGATGGTGAAGTTCTCGACCACACCAATCTGCTGGTCGCGGTCGTCCTCGCGAAGCGGGCCTTTCCAGTTGATGTTCACCTTCACGCCCTCCGCGGCCAGTTCCTGCTGCGCCTTGATCGCGCCGGCGTGGATGGACTTCCAGAACTCGTGGCTAGTGCCTTTGGGGATGACAGCGATGTTGTAGGACTGGGCAGAAAGCGACGCGGCAAAAGCAGTGGCGAGCACGAGGCCAAACAGTAGTTTCATGCTCTTAGCGTAATTAGCCTCAAGACGCAGTTCAACCTTCAACCACATCGCTTTGGCGGCCTCCTATTCGTTGGGAAAAGCGGCGGCGAGATCGAGTTTGTCCTCCAATTCCCGCTGCAGGCCAAGCAAACGCTGAAATAGTTCCGCCTTCCGCTTTGCGTGCGGCGGCGCAGCACTGAGGTCGTTCGCCTCGCCTGGATCGGCGGCGAGATGGTAAAGACGCAGCACTTTTGCCTTGGGGTAAGCGATAAGTTTCCAGCCGTCGTGGATGATCGCGCGTTGGAGTCCGAGATAACCTCCGTAAATAGCCGGGCGCGCCGCCGGGGACTGCTCCCCGCGCAGCAGCGGGCGCAGGCTTTGAAACTCCACGTGCACTGGGCGCGGCGCACCGGCGAGATCCAGCGCCGTGGCCATCGCGTCTTGCAAATAGATGGGCGAGACGTCCCGCACGCCCGCCTTCACGCCGGGACCGTTGACGATGAACGGCACGCGCAAGCTGTGATCATACATGTTCTGCTTACCAAACAGGCCATGATGCCCAACTGCCAGCCCGTGGTCGGCGGTGAAGAAAATCCAGGTGTTACCTGCCTGACCAGTCTGCTCCAGCGCGGCGAGGATGCGGCCGATCTGCGCGTCCAAGTGTGTAATAAGCGCGTAATATTCGCGCCGGTGGGTTTTCACCGCCAGTTCGGTGCGTGGCATCGGGGCCAGATTTTCATCCCGCGAGTTATGTGCGCAACCGATGGCATTGGCGTGCGGATACGCAGGTAGGAAATTTTTGGGCACGGCGATGCGGCTAAGCGGATACTGGTCCAAGTACTCCTTGGGAGCTTGTCGAGGATCGTGCGGGGCATTGAACGCAGCGTAAATGAAGAACGGCTTGCCCGCCTGTTTTGCTTCGCGGAGATATTCCACCGTGTCGTCTGCCACAACTTCGCTCCAGTGTTTGCCGCCCTCCCAAAACCCGCCGATGGAGAGGTCGGACGGGCTCCACGGGTCGGGTTGGCCGGTAAGCGGCCGGTTGTAGGATTGCGGCACAGTCTTCGGCATTCCGGGACGGATGTGGCGGGCCACATCGAAGCATTTTTCCGCATCGGTCTGGATGTGCCACTTACCGGTGAAGTAAGTGCGGTAGCCGGCCTGCGCCATCAACTGCGGCCAGAGTACGCCGGCCTGCCGCTCCTTATCGGTAGTGTTGTAGATCGCGTGCGCCCGCCAGACGGTGCGCCCGGTGATGAGCATGGTGCGGCTAGCCACGCACACCGCGCCGCTCCACGAGCCCATGTTGTAAGCGTGCGTGAACGTCGTGCCGCGCCGCACGAGGCGGTCAAGGTTCGGCGTCTCGATGTCCGTGTGGCCCAACGCGCGGATGGTTTCGAAACACTGGTCATCGGCGAAGAGAAACAAGACGTTGGGCTGCGGACTTTGGGCGATCACCACCGGACCAAGCAACAAGCCAAGGCAAGCGACGGACAGTTGGAGGACAATCGGGAGTTTCATGTCGGATTTCGGCCATTAGTCTGGCAGCGAATGGCGTCCCCTTCGAGGCGAATTTCTGCGGTCTGAAACTTGCACTGCCAAGCTTTCGCCCGGTAGCGTTCATTGAGCTGACGCTCCGCGATGACCGCCTCACTAGCGCCCAACCTGCCTCCAGAGGCTGCGGCCGAAGCCGTCCGCAAGGCGCTGCCGCCAGGTGGACTTTTCACCGACCAGCACTGGCGGATTTCTCCCAAGCCCTTCCCACTCGGCCCAGAACTATCGAAGGAAATCGAGTTGCTAGGCCGCGTGCTACTCCAATTCTATCGGTCGGTAAATTTGCTCTATCGACGCAGCGCTGAGGGCAAACAACCGGAGTGGGTCGCGCGGTGGCTGGACCAGGGCAAGCCCGCGTGGCTGGTGGAACTGCAGCGCCATTCCGCGCTCAAGCACGAGCTGCCGCGCGTCATTCGCCCGGACATCCTGCTAACCGAGGATGGGTTTCGCATCACTGAGTTGGACAGCGTGCCCGGCGGCATTGGCCTGACCGCGTGGCTGAATCAAACCTACGCGCAACTCGCCCCTTCATCCGTCTTAGGTGGCCCAGCGGGAATGCTCGCGGGCTTTGCCTCACTTTTTGGCGACGCACCTCGGGTTCACATTGTTGTTTCCGAGGAGTCAGCCGGCTACCGGCCGGAGATGGAGTGGCTGGCAAGCCAGCTCAATGCCGCCGGCCAAGCCGTCTTCCAAGTCCAGCCCGCGAGCTTTGATGCCCCCGCGCCCGGCGATGCTGTTTATCGCTTCTTCGAGTTGTTTGACGTGGCAAATGTCCAGGGAGCAAAACGGCTCTTCGAGCTGGCCAAGGAAAAACAAATCCGCCTTACGCCGCCACCTCGTCCAGTCTTCGAGGAGAAGCTGCTCTTCGCACTCCTGTGGAATCGCAACTTACGCAGCTTTTGGCATCAGGAGCTGGGCGAAAGTTTTCTCCACCGCCTCCAAAACGCCGTGCCTTACTCATGGGTCGTGGATCCGACGCCGTTGCCGCCGCACGCCGCTATCCCTGAGCTGAACCTCACCGACTGGCGGCAACTCGCCGTGCTCTCCCAGCGCGAACGCGAGCTGATCCTAAAAATTTCTGGCTATTCGGAGACCGCATGGGGGGCGCGCGGAGTTCACCTTGGCAGCGATCTATCTGGCGAGCAATGGAGCGTTGCCGTGGAACAGGCCCTGCGCGACTTCGATCATTCACCGCACGTGCTGCAACGCTACCACAAGCCCCGACTAGTCGATGCTCAGTGGTTTGACTTTGAAGGTCAGCAGCTCGTGCCCATGCCAGGCCGCGTGCGGCTGTGCCCGTATTACTTCGTCGCGGGCGAACAGGACGCCGCGCGGGCAACGCTCGGCGGTATGCTCGCCACCATATGCCCAGCGGACAAAAAAATCATCCATGGTATGAAAGACGCGATTCTGGTGCCGTCTGCGGCGTAGGAGCCACCCGACCGGAACAGGTTGGACAATCGCCCGCCGGCACTCAACAGTTTCCCCCGTGAGCCTGCTGGCCTTTACCGTCATGGCGTTCAGCTCGCTGTTCGTGATCGTGGATCCGATCGCGACCATCCCGGCATTTCTGGTCATGACCGCGCGTGACACTCCGGAACAGCGTGTCCGCATGGCGCGGCTGGCCTGCTTAGTGGCTGCTGGGGTGCTGGTGCTCTTCGCCTTGGTGGGCAAGTGGATCTTCCAATACCTCGGCATAACGCTGCCCGCGTTCCAAATGGCCGCCAGTCTTGTCTTGCTGCTCGTGGCACTGGACATGATCCGGGCACAGCGCTCGCGCGTGCAGGAAACTGCCGAGGAAACCACCGCCGGCACGGAGAAGGAGGACATCGCCATCACGCCGCTCGCTATTCCGATGCTCGCAGGGCCAGGGGCGATCTCCACCGCCGTCCTCCTGCATAATCAGGCCGCTGGCTGGGAGCAGAGCGTCGCACTTTACCTGTGCATCGTCGCCGTGTGTGCCGCCAGTTACCTCATCCTACGGTTCAGTGCGCGCGGTGCACGCTGGCTCAGTCCGATTGCGCTGCGCATCACCACGCGCATCATGGGCCTGCTGCTCGCGGCACTGGCCTTCCAATTCCTCATTAACGCAGTAAACGAGATCCGCAAGGGCGGCTGACCCTCACACGTCCATCGAGTGCCCATCAGTTGGCTCTGGCACCTGCGGAAAGCCAACGCCATTCAATACTTAATCGATTTCAAACCGACCGAGAACGATTTCCCAAATTAGGGGCAGGTTGGGCTGAAGTCGGCCGACGGTTCCGCCAGCCGTGGCGCAACAGGATCCAGCCGGTCAGCGCCACGCACGTCCAGCCAAGCCAGTTGCCGTGCCGTTGGTAGAATGTCGGCTCGCGTGGGCCGGCGGGCACGGTGAGCTTCACCACGCGGAAGCCGGCACCGTAGACCTCTGCTGCGTCGCCCACGCCGAGGTCGTGCACGAAGCCGCTTTCGTCCACGTAACAGGTCAGGCCGTTGTTCGTGCAGCGGATGACGGGCCGGCGGTTCTCCACGGCGCGGAAGACGCTGTGCGCCGCGTGCTGGAACTGCTGCGCGCCCGCGCCGAACCAGCCGTCGTTGGTGAGGTTCAGCAGGAAGTCCGCGTCCGCCGCACTCTCGCGGACGATGGGCGCGATGGCGTCTTCGAAGCAGATGAGCAGACCGGCGCGCAGCGGGGCGGTTGGGGTGGAAACAATCGTATCCCCATCACGGCGCCGGTTGAGCGCGAACGCCACCGGTTCTTTTCCCGCGGTGAAGCCACCTTGAATCGGCGTAAACCATTTGAGAAAAGGCAGCCAGTCCGTCAACGGAATGTATTCGCCGAAGATGACCAAATGCCGCTTGCGATAGGTGGAGACAACTTTCCCCTCGGGCGAGAGGAGGAACGCGGCGTTGAAGAACTGGAAATCCGCCGGCTGAGTTGAGTCACGTGGCGCACCGGGTTTGAGGGCGTAATCGTCCATGCCAAACACCATCCCAACCTGATGCCTAGCGACGAGGTTAGTGATGGCACGGAAGTTTTCCTCGCTTAATTCCGGCAACGCGGCCTCAGGCCAGACCAGCACATCAGGTTTGGTGGTCAGTGCGAGTTCGGAGAGCTGCACGAGCTTGGCGAAGCGGTTGGTATTTTCCGCCGGGTTCCAAATCATCGTCTGAGGAATGCTGGGCTGGACAAGGGCGAGGTGGAGATGAGCGCCCGGGACTTGTTTGCTCGCTCGACCTACGGAGGCGTTCATCGTTTCACTTACGCTCAAAAACACCGCCCCTGCGGTGGCTAGCATTGGAATGATGGCGACTATGTGCCTAGTCCGAAGATCTCGCCGCCGCGAAAGGGTGACTAAATCGAGCACGAGCGAAACAGCCACCCAAGCAATGAAAAGCGACAGCCCCGCGACTCCCATGCACGAGGCGACTTGAATCAGTGGCAATAACTTGTGCTGGGACACGCCCAGCGCCAGCCACGGGAAGCCCGAAAGGAAGCAGCCCAGAATCGTTTCCAGCGCCACCCACAGCACGGCGCACTTCAGTGCCCAAGCGTTCCGGTGCAGGAAACTGGGCCACTCGCCAGCAAAACCTTCCGGCGCGAGCCGCCAGCACAGCCACACCCACAGCCCGGGATACACCGCCGCATACGCGCTCAACGCCAACCACCCCAGAATCGGAAAGCCGGTGACGGGGATGAACAGCAGCCAGTGAAGCGCCGCGAGGTTGAAGGCCAGTCCGCCCAGCCACCCAAGCCGGAACGCAACCTTCGCCGGCTGCCCGGCTGCACTGAACAGCAGTAGCCCTGGCGCGACCCACGCCAGCCCGGCGATACCGAGCTTGGGAAACGCCGCCGCCAACAACAGGCCCGCACCCACGGCAAGCGCGTGGCGCAAGGCGGTTTCGTGACGTTGGAGGAAGCCGGTCACCGTATGCAGCTTGGCCGGACGGAGCGCAGGTGTCCAACCTCCGCTCCGCAGTGCGATGAACCGGGGCTCAGGTGGTTATTCCACGACGTTTACCGTGATCTTCTTGGAAATCACCGGCGGATCATGCGGCACGTGCGCGTGATCGGCAAAGACGAGTTGCAGCGTGTGCTTGCCGGGCGCGAGGTCGAGCATTGCCTCGGTTTGGCCCTTGCCAAAGTGCATGACGCGCGTGGGCTGGTCAGGCGCGAGGTGGGTGTCAAACGGTGGCAACTGATCCACGTCCACCAGCAAGTGGTGATGGCCGGTATCAGGCAGCGGCTTGCCGTCGGCGGTAAGGATGCCAGCGGGGCAGATGCCCATGCCCGTGAGGCCAAAGATGACTTTGAACTTACGCTTCACCGTCGCGCCGTCGGCGGGACTGACGATATAGGACACGGCGCCCTTGGGCGAAGGTGTGCGCTTGGGCTTGTCGTGGTGATCGGCGGCGCGCAGGAACGGCAGCGCGGCGAACGCGGCGAGCGCGATGGCGGCAGCGGGAACGAGGAGTTTTTTCATACAGCAATTGGATTACGATTTTAGACGACTATGTTTCGGGCGGGCGCAATCTGCCATCCCGTCCCGCGCCCGCAAGGGCTTTTTCGGCGGGCGGCGGAGCCCCATCGTAAATTCGCTTGAGCCACCACCGCCGCGCTCGTCACCCTCCGCCCATGACGTCCGGACTGTATCCGCTTACTTTTCTGCCCGTCTTCAAAGACCGGGTCTGGGGCGGGCGGCGGCTGGAAAAACTTTACGGCAAAGCTTTGCCGCCGGGCGTGCCCATTGGTGAGTCATGGGAGATCACTGATCGGCCCGAGGGCGTAAGCGTGGTAGCTAACGGCCCATTGGCCGGACGTGACCTGCGCTGGCTGATGGAAAACCACGCGGGCGCACTGCTTGGCGACTCGCGGCCGTCTGCAGGTCGGTTTCCTCTGTTAGTCAAAATCCTCGACGCACAGGAAAAACTCTCGCTGCAAGTGCATCCACCCGCGCACAAGGCCGCCGAGTTGCACGGCGAGCCAAAGACCGAAGTATGGTATGTGGCCGACGCGACGGTGGATGCAGACCTATTTGTCGGCCTGCGGCGAGGAGCCACACGCGAGGAGTTTGAGCGGCGGATTAGAGATGGTTCAGTGGCAGAGTGCTTTCACCGCATCCCGGTGCAGCGCGGTGACTCAATGTTTCTGCCGAGCGGACGCGCCCACGCGCTAGGTGCGGGCAACGTCATTATCGAGATTCAGCAGAACTCAGACACGACCTACCGTGTCTTCGACTGGAACCGCGTGGGCCTCGACGGCAAGCCGCGCGAGTTGCACATCCCGCAGGCACTGGCCTCGATAGACTTCGTGGACTTCGAGCCGACACTAGCCCCAGCGGAATGGGGGACGGTGGGGAAAGCAGAAACACGGCGGCTCGCAGAGTGCGATTTGTTCGCCGTCAATTTGTTGAGGCTTTCCACACCGGACGAAATGCCCCTGGATGACAACCGAGTGCAGATCGTCGCGGTGACGGAGGGCGAGTTGAGCGTGAGTGCGGGCCGAAGCGAGGTGCGGCTGCGGCCGGGAAGTTTCTGTGTGGTGCCCGCCGTTTGCGTGCCGCAAACGAAACTCAGCTCTGCAGGCCGGGTCACCTTCCTCCACGCCCTCGCGAAATAGTTTGCTTGGGCAGGCGCTTACTGCACCACGTTGAACGAGAGGAAGTACATGCGGCCCGCCTGAAGTCGCGGAAAGTCCATGCCTAGGTCGAGCTTGACCGCGTGCGCATCGGCTTTGCCGAACAAGCGGAACAGGTTGCCGAAGTTGAAGGGCTGCTGGTATTTGACGATGTTAGCCTCAGTGAGACCGGTTAGCTTCAGCGTGCGTGCTACGGCCACGTCGAAATTACCCAGCTCGTCCACGAAGCCTAAGCGATGCCCCTCTTTGCCAGAAAAGATCCGGCCGTCGGCGTAGGTCTCCCAGTCGTTCGCCAGCGCACGGCTATCCTTCTCATAGCCGTCTTTTTTATTGGCGGATTGTGACGCAGCCCGACCCTTGCGCACGACGCCCTTGAATGTCGCGTACGTCTCGTCAACCAGTGCTTGCACCATCTCCCGCTCGCCCGCTGGCTCGTCCTCGGGCCGCCGCGTGCTACTCAGCATGTCCTTGAACTTCCCGCTCTTATAAACTTGCGGCTGAATGCCGACCTTGTCCATCAACCCGCGAAAGTTCATGCCTGACATGATGACGCCAATGCTGCCGGTGAGGGTTAACTCGTTGGCCACGATCCAGCGGCAAGGCGCGCTGACGTAGTAGCCGCCCGACGCCGCAAGGCTGCCCATCTGCGCGACGACGGGCTTCCCGGTGTCATCTTGAAACTTCTGGATGGCGCGATAAATTTCATCTGAGGCCAGCACTTCGCCGCCAGGTGAATCCACCTTGAGGATGACTGCGCGGACGTGTTTGTCCTTTTGTGCGAGTTCGAGCTGGTCCTTGACGCGCTCGACCATGCTGCCGCCGCTGTCGAGATCGGAGCTGCTGATGACACCCTGCACGTCTATCGCCACGATCTTATCGTGTGTGTCCTTGTCGATGATTGTGTGCTCCTCATAAAACTTTCCGTCCAAGCGCGCTAGTTGCGGGCCGTGGCTAATACTACCTAAACCGATCATCATCAGCCCTATTAACATCAGCCCGCCAATACCCAAGAACCCAAAGACGATCCACCAACGGCTACTCTTGCGCGGTGATGGCGCGGGGGGTAAAGCCGGTGGCAGTGACGGGTGAGACTGCGAGGGTGGCATTGAATTGTCTCCGGTTTCCATTTGAGTAGGCTACCATCTTGCGGCGGGGGCGCAAGCGAGTTTGCATCCGCTACTTACAAAAGCACCGGAGAAAGGGGCTTTTTACTTAGCCTGCCGAGGCAGCAGGCTGTATTATGAGTCGAAAATATGGGCAAAGAATTTAGCATCACACCGCGTACGGTACCGCGCATCGAGACCAAGTATCGCCGCATCGTTACTCCCATTCCGCATCCCGACTCGGTGCCGACCCTCGAGAAACTCCGTCACTTCGAGCCGCAGTCCATGCGCGGGCAGCCCCCCATCGTATGGGAACAGGCGCAGGATATCTTTGTTAATGACAAATACGGCAACCGTTGGCTGGACTGGTCAAGTGGCGTGCTGGTGACCAACTCGGGCCACTGCGCGCCGGAGGTGAAACGCGCTATCCTTGACCAAGTCAACAGCAACCTGCTGCACAATTACTGTTTCCCGAGCGAGGAGCGCGCTGCGCTGGTGGAGGAATTGGCCGCGCTGGCGCCGGAGGGTCTGAAGAAAGTTTTCCTGCTCACGACCGGCTCAGAGGCGACCGAATGTGCGATCAAGTTAAGCCGTGCCCACGGCATCAAGGTCGGTGGCAAAAAAAAGATAGGAATCATCGGGTGGGAACGTGGCTACCACGGGCGCACGCTCGGCTCGCAGCAGGCCGGCGGCATGGCGGGCCAAAAAAATTGGATCGTGAACGAGGATCCCGCGATCATCACCGCGCCGTTTCCTGACGGATATTGGCAGACAGACACGAGCTTCGAGTTGTTCCTCAAAACCGTCGCCGCGCGTGGGCTGCAACCGGAGAACGTGGCGGGCGTCATTATGGAGACGTATCAGGGCGTAGGCCCGGACTTCGCACCAGTCGAGTTCGTGCGGCAGCTCCGTGCATGGTGCGACGCCAACCAAATCGTACTGACTTTCGATGAAGTGCAGGCGGGCTTTGGACGCACGGGCAAGTTCTGGGCATTTGAGCATTACGGCGTGTCGCCCGACCTTATCTGCTGCGGCAAGGGCATCAGTAGCTCGCTGCCGCTTTCGGCCGTCATTGGGCGCGAAGCCATCATGGACCAGTTCCCTCCCGGTTCAATGACCAGCACGCACACGGGCAATCCGGTGTCTGCCGCTGCCGCGCTGGCTAGCTTGCGCATAATCGTCCGCGACAAGCTCGCGGATAACGCTGCCGCACTCGAACCACTGCTGCTAGCGGGCTTGAAGGCGATTCAAGCAAAGCACCCTAGCGTGATTGGCCATGTCACCGCGCGCGGGCTCGTTGCGGGAATGCAGACCGTGAAGCCTGGCAAGAAGGAGCCAGACCACGACCTCGCGCACGCCATCATCGAACGCTGCATGTGGAAAGGCCTGCTCCTCTTTGCGCCCGTCGGCGCGTGGGGCCAGACGGTGAAGATCGCCCCGCCGCTGACGATCCCGCGCGATGCCTTGGAGGAGTCGCTGGCCGTGCTAGCAGAAGCGACTGATGAAGCCATCGCTGCGCGCGTCTAACGCCCCATATTTTACCCGTACGCTTGCCGCGATCCTGCCCTCGATGCCTTCAACGCTTGCGCTGTCACGCTTTGGAATAAACCTCCGCGCCTTGTTCGACAAATTCCTTTGATTTCTTCTCCATCCCCTTCCTTAACGCCTCTTCCTCGCTCACGCCTTGTTCGGCGGCGTATTTACGGACGTCCGGTGATCTTGTCGGAGATGACGCCGTCTTTCACGTCCTTCTTGTTCGGCAGGCCGTCCCGACGTGTCGGGATGGGCGTGACGTAACAGAGCATAGCGCAGCCGTTGGCCCGTGCGGCTCGCACCCTTCGTTCATCACTTGCACGCCTTTGGCCCGCGCGCGTTTGGTGAGTTCGCCCTGCACTTCAAGTTCGCCGAATTGCGCAGAGTCCGCACAGTCAGTTGGTCAGGTTTGTTTTCATAGCGTCAGCTTGGGTGATGATAGTAGGGTTGGCTTCACCGATCGAGGTTGATTTGCAGGGCGCGGTCCTTTCGGTCGTAAGACATCCAGTCTCCACCCGTTCCGCCCGAAACTGTGAACCAGCCGGTGTCTTTGCCGACGAGAACCGAGTTGCCGTTCACTTTCAATTCGCCATCCCAACGGTCACCTAGCGGAATCTCACCGCACTTTTTGATGAGCAGACGTTTCGCGTCAGGCTGAACGATGCCTTTTTCCCAATTGCACTTGATAGACTGATCGTATTCGAACGTGACGAGCAAAAGATTTCTGAACACGCCTGAACCACCACCCCGGTCCGATGTGAGCAAAACGTAAATGCCGGAACTGGTTCGCCCGACAAAATAGTAACCGAACTCAGTGTGGTTGGTTTCGCCGCCTTCAACTGTGGCGGTTTCGTGATAGACGTAGGGATTCTGTCCCGGAATCTTCCGAATAGGCGCTTCACCAAAATAGCGGTTGCTGTCCTGCGATTCCAAGATATTGATGGCCACAACTTGGTCTCCGTGGTCGCTTATCCAAGACGACAAGTCCTGAATGATTCGCGGGCTGATGAACGGCGCTTTGTCGAACGAACACTGGAAATCTTTGTTCGGCACGGTGGCGTGCTTACGCGGCGGAACATGGCAGCATCCAGCACAAACCAGCGCACACAGAACGACCGACAAGCTTGTGAACGGAATCGGAGTTTTCATATTTTTCTTACCCATTCAACCAGAGCGGGTAGAACATTTACGGGCTAACGCCCGAAAAAGTTTTTAGGCTGGTTTCACGCCTTCGCGTAAAGCTCGCTGCCCTTTTCGGTAAACTCGCGGGATTTTTCCTCCATTCCCTTTTGCAGTGCTTCCTGTTCGGAGACGCCTTGCTCCGCAGCATACTTCCGAACGTCTTCTGTAATTTTCATGGAGCAGAAGTGCGGGCCGCACATGGAGCAGAAGTGTGCGGTCTTTGCGCCGTCCTGCGGGAGGGTTTCGTCGTGGAATTCGCGCGCGGTGACGGGATCGAGGCTGAGGTTGAATTGATCTTCCCAGCGGAATTCAAAGCGCGCCTTGCTCAACGCGTTGTCGCGGTATTGAGCGCCGGGATGGCCTTTGGCCAGGTCCGCCGCGTGCGCCGCGATCTTGTAGGCGATGACGCCGTCTTTCACGTCCTTCTTATTCGGCAGGCCGAGGTGTTCCTTGGGCGTGACGTAGCAGAGCATCGCGCAGCCATACCAGCCGATCATCGCCGCGCCGATGCCGCTGGTGATGTGGTCGTAACCGGGCGCGATGTCGGTGGTGAGCGGCCCGAGCGTGTAGAACGGCGCTTCGCTGCACCATTCGAGTTGCTTGGCCATGTTTTCCTCGATCATGTGCATGGGCACGTGGCCCGGGCCTTCGTTCATCACTTGCACGCCTTTGGCCCACGCGCGCTTGGTGAGTTCGCCCTGCACTTCGAGTTCGCCGAATTGCGCCTGGTCGTTGGCGTCGGCAATCGAGCCGGGGCGCAGGCCGTCGCCGATGCTGAACGCGACGTCGTAGGCGGCCATGATGTCGCAGATGTCGTCCCAGTGGGTGTAGAGGAAATTCTCCTGGTGATGCGCGAGACACCATTTGGCCATGATGCTGCCGCCGCGCGAGACGATGCCGGTCATACGATTCGCCGTGAGCGGCACGAAGCGCAGCAGCACGCCGGCGTGAATGGTGAAGTAATCCACGCCTTGCTCGGCTTGTTCGATGAGGGTGTCGCGGAAGAGTTCCCACGTGAGGTCCTCGGCCTTGCCGCCGACTTTTTCGAGCGCCTGGTAGATCGGCACGGTGCCGATGGGCACGGGCGAATTGCGCAGAATCCATTCGCGCGTGGCGTGGATGTTTTTGCCGGTGGAGAGGTCCATGACGGTGTCCGCGCCCCACTTAGTGGCCCAGCGCATCTTCTCGACTTCTTCCTCGATGCTGGACGCCACAGCGCTGTTGCCGATGTTGGCGTTGATCTTCACGAGGAAGTTGCGCCCGATGATCATCGGCTCGGATTCGGGGTGATTGATGTTGTTCGGGATGATGGCGCGGCCGGCGGCGACTTCGGCGCGGACGAATTCGGGGGTGATCTCGGCGGGGATGCGTTGGGGGAAGCGGCGGAAGATGCTTGGGAGATAGGAGTTAGAAGTTGGGAGTTGGGATGAGCCGATATGCTGCTTGTCCAAATCGTTTCGAACGATGTCGCGAGACAAATCTCCTATCTTCGATCTGCCATCTGCCATCTGCGTTCTTCCCATGTTCTCGCGGATGGCGATGAATTCCATCTCCGGCGTGATGATGCCCGCGCGGGCGTAAGCGAGCTGGGTAACGACCTTGCCGGCCTTGGCGCGCAGGGGGCGGCGGCGCTGGCGCGTGAGCCCGGGGAATTCGACGAGGCGGTTCTTCTCCGCCTTGCTGGCGTATTCGGCGTGTTTGCCGGAGAGGTAGCCATTGTCCTGGGGCTTCACTTCGCGACCATCAATTTCCTCCACGTCGCCGCGCTGGAGAATCCAGTCGCGTCGAAGTGCGGGCAAACCTTCCTCGGGCGTGCCGGTGAAGGCCGGATCGCCCCACGGCCCGGAGCAATCGTAGACGCGCACGGGCTCATTCGGCGTGACCGCGCCGGTGTAAGACTTGGTAGGCGTGACGGAGATCTCGCGCATCGGCACGCGCACCTCCGGGTGAATCTTTCCTGCGACGAAAATCTTCCTGCTGGCGGGGAGCTGTTCACTGCTGTGCGGTTCGAAAGAGGTGCGAGGATCGGCGATCATGATGTCGTTATAAGGTTGGCGGCCTACGTTCCAAGAAACGCTCCAGCCAGCGCGTTGTGTGGGATGCGGAAAAGGGGCCGGGCACGCTGTGCCTTCCCTTCGCCGGCATTACCCGGATCAGGTTCAACGGGTCGGTAGCGCTCCCGCGCCGCCCTCTCAGCCTTTGCCGCACCCGCGGCCGGTTGGCTCCCCAGATCGAGAGCAGATTACGCTGCGCCCCCGCGCGGTCAAGTGGGCCGTTGCAACTGGTTCGGCCCCACAGGAAAAACCCTCCTGCCAACCCTCACAATTCTGCGAAAAAATTTATGCGGCCAACTGCGCGATTGACGTGCCGCGGGCCGTCCCTGATTTTGGCCGCCTGCTTATGGCCAAAATCCAGCGCGCGCTCCTCTCCGTTTCCGACAAGGCTGGCCTTGTTGCCTTCGCCCAGACTCTTGCCGCGGCCGGCGTGGAACTCATCTCCACTGGTGGCACCGCCAAAACTCTCCGCGACGCTGGCCTGGCCGTAAGGGACATTTCCGAGCACACGGGCTTTCCGGAGATGCTCGACGGCCGGGTGAAGACGCTGCATCCGATGGTCCACGGCGGCCTGCTCTACATCCGCGGCAACGCCGACCACGAGCAGGCCGTTAAGCAGCATGGCATCGCCCCCATTGACCTTGTGGTGGTGAACCTTTACCCGTTCGAAGCGACCGTTGCGAAGCCAAACGTCGCACTCCATGACGCCATCGAGAACATTGACATCGGCGGCCCCTCGATGCTCCGCAGCGCCGCCAAAAACCACGACCATGTCACCGTCATCGTGGACCCAAAGGACTACACGGAGGTTGCCGCGCTGGTGAAGGCGACGGGCGAAACCACGTTGGAACTGCGCCGCCAGCTCGCCGCGAAAGTCTATGCCCGCACCGCCGCCTACGACGCTGCCATTGCTGCGCATCTGAATGCGGAGTTCGGAATGCGGAATGCGGAATTGCCGAAGTCGCTCACCGTGTCTGCGCCGCTCGCGCAACCGTTGCGCTACGGCGAGAACCCGCACCAGCAAGCCGCGCTTTATGGCAAGTTCGCCGACTACTTCAAGCAGCTCCACGGCAAGGAACTTTCCTACAACAACATCCTCGACCTCACCGCCGCCAGCGCGCTCATCGCAGAGTTCGCCGGCGACGCGCCGACGCTCGCCATCCTCAAACACACGAATCCGTGCGGCGTGGGGCAGGGTGCGACGTTGCGTGAGGCATGGGACAAGGCTTTCGCCACGGACAAGCAGGCACCCTTCGGCGGCATCATTGCTGTGAACCAACCGCTCGATGGCCCGTGCGCTGAGGCCATTGCGGAGATTTTTAGCGAAGTCATCGTCGCCCCGACGTTCACCGAGGAGGCACTCGCTGTGCTGACCAAAAAGAAAAATCTACGCCTGCTCCAAGTGCTGAAAAACCCCGCCGTAGCCGCGCCGTGGGATGTACGCAGCGTTGGCGCAGAATCCTTTTTACTCCAGCAACGGGATCTGAAACTTACCGTGGCCGGCGATCTAAAAGTTGTTACGCAGCGCGCTCCAAGCGAGGCCGAGTTAAAGGCGATGCTCTTCGGCTGGCGCGTGGTGAAGCACCTCAAAAGCAACGCCATCCTCTACTGCGGCTCCAACCGCACACTCGGTGTCGGCGCGGGCCAGATGAGCCGCGTGGACAGCAGCCGCATCGCGGTGTGGAAGGCGGGCGAAGCGAAGCTCCCGCTCACAGGCAGCGTGGTGTGCAGCGACGCTTTTTTTCCCTTCCCCGATGGCCTCATCGCCGCCGCCGAGGCGGGCGCGACCGCCGCCATCCAACCCGGTGGCAGCGTGCGCGATGAGGAAGTCATCAAGGCTGCCAATGAGCGCGGCGTCGCGATGGTCTTCACCGGTATCCGCCATTTTCGGCACTGAGCTACAGCGGACTGAACAAGTGAGCTACGGGTCGGTGAGCGGTTCGCCGGCCACTGCATAAAACTTTTTGCGGACTGCCATTCGCCGCTCACCAGGGCGACGTGGCTGTGAAACCAAGCCTACTTACCTGTTCACCGAACTTGTTCCTCCTGGCAGCTGTAAACTACCAGCACGGCACTCGCGTCTTTGCGTCCTTGCGACTTTGCGTTAAAAACCGCCCATGCAAATTCAAGTTGGCATCATCACGATTTCAGATCGCGCCTCGAAGGGCCTTTACGATGACCTCGGTGGTCCCGCGCTGAAGAAGGCAGCGGAGGGCTACGGCTGGAAGGTCGTGGCCGATGCGCTCGTGCCAGATGAGAAGCGCGACATCCAGCGGGCTATTCGCGAGCACATCGCGCGCGGCTGCGCGTTGGTGCTCACCACGGGCGGCACCGGCGTGGCGTTACGCGACGTGACGCCCGAGGCGGTGCGGGAAATCGCCATCCGCGAGTTGCCCGGCTTCGGTGAAGTGATGCGCATGGAGTCGATGAAGATCACCAAGAACGCTATCCTCTCTCGCAACTTGGCCGCGGTCGTGGACCATACGCTGATCCTCTGCCTACCCGGCAAGCCCAGCGGCGCAGTGGAATGCCTCAGCTTCGTGGTCGGCGCGATTCCTCACTGCGTCGAGGTGCTGCAAGAGGTGCCGACGAGTTGCTGATTTAGTCAGGTCGCAGCTCGGTTTGCTTGTGCGGGATGGTTGTTTCACCGTCGAGCCGGTAACTTTCTACGGGTTGTTAATGGCGCGTTCGCGGATCTGCGGAGCGGGAGGCATCGAGTTTTCCGCCACCTTCGCCGCTAAGTTTGCTTGTCCACCTTCTTTAGGTGGAACTTCGTAGCCACGACATCCAGCAGCACGGTGAGGATGCGCCGCAAGTCGCGCTGTTGCGTTTGCAGCATCCAACCGAGCCAGACCGGAAGCACCCAGACCAAGTGCAACCAAGGCAGGAGTTGGCTCACGGTGGTTGAAATCATCAATGCTAAACCGACCGCCGCCCAGAAGGCTATTCGGCCCAGCAAGCTCCAGCCCGTGTCCATGCGGCAGCGCACGAGGCATTTCCCGCCTTGATGATGCTCGGTGGCGGTGATGAGCCGCAAGTAACACCAGCGGCTGCCATAGATTTCCACGTCGAACTCGCTCCAGCCGTTGTCGGCTTTGTTCTGCCATCCTTGCTTATCCAGTTCGAGCAACAGCGCACCGAGAAATTCCATCCGGTTCACGGGATAATCCGCCCAGTAACCGGCCAGTTCAAAACGGTCGCCCCGGCGACGCTTGAGGTCGAGGGTGTCGAGTGTCTCGTGAGCGGCAAGCGGGGTCTGCTGAAGCATGAGCCGCTCAGAATAGCGCGCCCAGCCCCGCACGATAGGCTGTACGAGGAAGAGCCACGCGACGAGGGGGCGTGACCAGAAGGTGCGCTTGGCCTGCGGAATCTCCGCCTGCCGGCCCGCAGCGACGCAGAGCCCGAGTGATGCCAACAGGCTCGCGAGACCCAACGGCAGCAGCAGCGGGAACTTCACCCCCGCGCCCGCGACACCCAACGTCAACAACGGCAGCGTCACCAACACGTGCCATTCGAGGCTCGTCATCAGCATGAGGAACATTGAGGGCGACGGTGCGTAGATGGACTGGAAGAACGCGCTGCCGAAGACGCCATGGTAGATGATGGGTGCACGCGTCACGACGCCGATTTTTGCAGTCGTGTAAATGCGCCCGCGCCAGATGCTGCTGCCAATGTCGTTGAAATACTCAGGGTGCTTGCGCACGAGCATCGCCTCAGCCTCGCCGTAACCGCGCTGCTGTGCTAAGTAGGCTTTTACTGTCGCACGGCGGTAATGCCAAACGAAGCCCGCCGGGCTAAAGCCTATCTTGTAGCCGCGCTGCTGCAGCCGCCAGCACATGTCTACATCGTCGCCGGCCTTGCGATATATCGGGTCGAAGCCGCTGATTTCGTCGAGCGCCCACTTGTAGAACGCCATGTTGCAACCTGGAATATGCTCAGCAAGGCAGTCGGTGAGCATCACGTGCGCGGGGCCACCAGGTGACGCCATCACCGCCGCGGGAATCCAGCCGTCCTCGGGCGGAAGGAAGTTGTGGCCACCGATGCCGGTGAAGTCACTGCGCAACAAATCGCCAACGAGGTAATGCAGCCAATCCTCATCCGCGCGGCAATCGGAATCGGTGAAGGCGATGATCTCACCTTCGCTCGCCCTGATGCCCGAGTTGCGCGCGACAGACAAACCGAGGTTCACCTGACGGAGGCAACGGAAGCGGGGGCGATCCGAGCCCGGGGGTTCGGGTTTGGGCTTTCGGATTTCGAGTTTGAGAACAGCCGGCTGGGCGCTATCACCTCCTGCGCGAGCCTCTTCCGGCGAGCGGGGGCCGGGGTACGAGGGAACGGCTGCGTCACCTGGAGCGCTCGGCTTCGCCACTGTCCGGTCTACCTGCTCCATCCGATAGCGCGCGGTAATTTGCTGCGTGTCATCGCGGGAACCGTCGTCAACGAGAATGACTTCGTAGTTCGGATAGTTAAGCCGTTCCAGCGACGCAAGGCACGCGGGCAGGGTCTTGCCACCGTTATAGCTCGCCACAACCACGCTGACTTTCGGATAACGCGGCAGCGGAAAATACGGTGCCGTATTGAATGCGGCCTGGACCACGCCGAAAGATTCCTTCGACTGCCGTGCGCTCGTCACGACGCCGAAGTGCCAGTCCATCACCTGACGCCCGTTGTGCCACCAGTCATCCGTAAAGGCGAAGACCACCGCGCCTGCCACGCCGCAGTTGAAAGCCGTTTCGATTTGCCAGCGAAGCATCTCACACTTCGCGGCCTCGCCCTCGCGCACCGAATCCACGCCGAACTCGCCCAGTAGGAGCGGTTTTGTATCCGCAATCATTTGGAGCCGCGCGAGGTAATTGCCAAACGGCTTCGGGTAATGGAGGTAGACGTTGAACGTGAGGAAATCCAACGTGCGCGGCTGGAGGAACTCGGTCGGCGGGAAGTTTGCAAACGTACAAAGACACTCCGGGTCCGCAGCCTTCGCTACAGACACCAATTCATCAATGAACTCCGCGACTCGCTCCGCACCGGTCCACCGCACTAGGTCAGGCGGAATTTCGTTCACCACACTGAAGGCAAAGACCGCCGGGTGATGTGCGCATGCAGCGACGGCGTCGCCCACGGCTTTGCGGGCGGCGGCGCGTGTCTCAGTGTGGTCGAGGAAACAGCCGTTCTTCCACCATGGCACATCCACAAGCAGCTTGAGGCCATGTGCCTGCGCGAGATCGAGCAACCAACGCGGTGGGACGGTGTAGACGCGCACCGTGTTCGCGTTCAATGCACGAATTTGGGCAAAATCCTTTTCTACCTGCGCGCGGGGCGGATAGTGCGATTTATCCTCGCCTGGCGCGAACGGCCCATAGGTTAATCCCTTTGCATAAAACTTCTGCTCGCCCAAGCGGAAAAACTTTCCGTCCACGCGGACGCGGTCAGGACTGGGGTTGGTGACGGACATGCAGACAATTCGTTTTGGACGCAATGCTTAGCTCGCGCTGGACCCGAGAACTCGCGGTCAGATGTAAAACATCCGCTCCTTCTCCGCGCCTTCCTCGACCAGTTGCTGGAAATTGACTGCGTCGGCGGCACTCTCTGCGGCAGTTTGGAGCCGGCTCCAAACGCGTTGTAATTCTGGAGGGCATTGCCCGCTAGCCAGCGCCGGTGTGTCAAACACCGCCCCGTTCATCGCGCGTAACACGTCGCCGAAGGTAACTTCGGCCGGCGGCCGCGCCAGCCGATAGCCACCCTCCTTGCCACGCACGCTACGCACCAGCCCGCGCGTCTTCAACTCGATGAGAATCTGCACGAGGTAGTTCGGCGGCAAGCCGTGTCGGGCCGCAATGTCTTCGGCTCGCTGCACGGCACCCGTCGCATGCCCTCGAGCCAGTTCTAGGACGGCCCGCATCGCGTAATCACTTTTAACCGACAACTTCACGCGCGGCAGACTAGCAGGGCGCGGGTACGGGGCAAGCCAAGTGGCATTCCCCTGGTTCCGACTCCTGGTCTTAATCCTAACCCCACTCTCAGTCGAAATTGGCTGAGGCAGGCTAGAACTGTGATTGAGGGGGAAAAATGAGAGTAAAACGAGCGCTGAAAGCTCGCACCGTCTCCCCACACCAGCTAATATTCTCCCGTGAACCGACTCAGTAACAGAGTCCTTATCGTCATGGGCGGCACGAGCGGACTGGGGCTTTCAGCGGCCAAGGCGTTCGTGGCAGAAGGTGCCCGTGTGGTCGTCGTCGGCCGCGATGCGGAAAAAGTCCGGGCAGCAGAAGGCATCTTAGGCGTGCATGCCACCGGGCTTGCGGGTGATGCAATGCGACCAGACACAGCAGCGCGGGCCATCGCGCTGGGTGTGGAACGGTTCGGCGGGTTTCACGGGCTTTATCACGTGGCCGGCGGGAGCGGACGCCGGCAGGGCGACGGCCCGTTGCACGAATTGACCGACGAAGGCTGGGCTTACACGTTGAGCGAAAATCTTACCTCGCTGCTTTACTCAAACCGCGCCGCCGTCCGGCAGTTTCTCGCGCAACATACCGGCGGCAGCGTGCTTAACATGAGCAGCGTGCTGGGGTGGTCGCCGTCGCCGAAGTTCTTCGCCACGCACGCCTACGCCACAGCTAAAGCCGCCATCATCGGGCTGACGCAGTCCGCTGCCGCGCATTACGCGCCGCAGGACATCCGCTTCAACATCCTCGCGCCCGCACTGGTCGCCACGCCCATGTCACAACGTGCGCAGGCAGACGCAGCGGTACTCAACTTCATCAAAACCAAGCAACCGCTCGACGGTGGACGCATCGGCCAACCAGCGGATGCGGACGGAGCAGCCGTGTTTCTTTTGAGCGACGAGGCACGTTTCGTGACCGGGCAGGTGCTCGCGGTGGACGGGGGCTGGTGTGTAAGCGAGGGCCAGTCAGGAGACAGCGTTCCGTAATTCGTTTTGACACCGATGCGTGCCACTCAGAATCAGAGATTACTCCGAGCGGTCACTGGCCAACGGAAAACAAAATCATCAAAAACCAAATATTGGATCGGCCTCGACCTCGGCGGGACAAGCATCAAGGCCGTGGGCGTGACGGTCGACGGCGAATTGCTACGGCAACGCAGCTTGCCCTTTGAGGATCACGACATGGAGTGGGCGCGTAAGATCCGCACGCTCGTGCGGGGCTGGCGGCGTGCGCTTGGTGAGCCTGCGGGCATTGGCCTCTCCGCCCCAGGCCTTGCAGCCAGTAACGCGCGCAGCATTGCGGTGATGCCGGGACGGTTGCTCGGGCTGGAGCGACTGGACTGGACAGATTACCTCTCGTCACCCACACCCATTCCGGTGCTTAACGACGCACACGCAGCGCTACTCGGCGAGGTTTGGCGCGGCGCGGCGCGCGGGTTGCGCAACGTAATGCTCTTCACTCTTGGCACCGGCGTGGGCGGGGCGGCCATGGTGGACGGACACCTGCTGCGCGGGGCGATTGGCCGGGCGGGGCATCTCGGCCACGTGACCGTGGACTGGAACGGGCCGCGCGACGACTTCAACACGGCAGGTTCACTGGAGCATTTTATGGGCAACAAGTTTATTCGCGCACGCACGCGTGGGCGCTTTGCTACCACGCACGCGTTGGTGGAAGCCGCCGGCCGCGGCGACGCGACGGCGCGGCGGATTTGGGACCGCTCCGTTCGCGCGCTTGGGTGCAGCATCGGATCGCTAATCAACGTGCTAGATCCCGATGCGGTCATCATTGGCGGCGGCATCGCGCGCGCGGGCGAACTCCTGTTCGAACCACTGGAGCGTTACGTGCGCCATTACGAATGGCAGGCCGGTGGCCACCAAGCCCGCATTATCCGGGCGGAACTCGGCGACCTAGCCGGGGCATACGGTTCAGCGGCCAAGGCGCTGGGGTTTGATGCGGCGCGCGAGTGACATTCACCGGCAACTTCCGAAAGCGGAGGGTGCAGGGACGAGTTTGGGCGGTGCCTATATTGGGAACTCGGCTGGCCAATTCTGAGTTATTTAGCTGAGTTCACTCGCGCTTTGCTTCGGATTTTTCGGGGCAGCTCGTAAAGCTAAGTGTGCAGCGTGAACCTCATGCCTACGATTGTCTTGCTCTCCGTGCCCCGCCCGCGACTAAATCGCCGCCATGAAATTTGGCATCTGCAACGAGATTTTCCAAGGCTGGCGCATCGAGGACACGTTCGCCTACGCGGCCAAGGCGGGCTATGACGGTGTCGAGATCGCTCCGTTCACGCTCTGCAACTACGTCACCGAGATTTCCCCCGCCGAGCGGGCGCGCATCCGAGACATGGCGGCCCGCGCAGGTATCGCGATTTCCGGCCTCCATTGGGTGCTCGTAAAGGCCGAGGGCATGTATCTCACCAGCCCTGAAACGGCGGTACGCGGCAAGACGGCGCGCTACTTCTGCGACCTCGTGGACTGCTGCGCGGACTTTGGTGGAAAAATCATTGTGGTCGGCTCGCCGAAACAGCGCAACGTGATGCCCGGCGTCACCCTCGAGCAAGCGTGGACGTGGGCGACGGACGTGTTCCGCGACGCGGTAAAGCGCGCGGAAGATCGGAGCGTGACCATTTGCTTCGAGCCGCTTGCGCCAACGGAAACGAACTTCATAAATACGGCAGCGGACGGCCTCAAGTTTACACAGCCGCTCCGCTCGCCAAACTTCAAGATCATTCTCGACGTCAAGGCAATGTCGTCCGAGGCCAAGCCCATCCCGCAGATCATCCGCGAGAGTCGGGGCGGCTTCGCCTATTTCCACGCGAACGATGCAAACCTCAAGGGGCCGGGTTTTGGCAACGTTGATTTCAAGCCGATTGCTGCCGCGCTCAAGGAAGTCGGTTACGATGGCTATGTGTCGGTCGAGGTATTCAACTTCGAGGAAGGCCCCGAGGTCATCGCGACCAAAAGCATCGAGTATTTGAAGCGAACGTTTGCGTAAGCCGACCGATTATTACCTGCCGCACGCAACGTCCCGCAGTTCGAGGCTACCTAAGCAATCCATGTACCGTGCGGCGATTTCAAGTTGCCGGTGCAGATCATTTGCCCGTCACTAGCCAGCGGGCGGCTTCCTCCACCCAGCCGGTGTTCCAGTGGTGCTTACGCTGCGGGCCATCGCGATAAGCGTGGGGAATTTTTAACTCGTCGAGCAGCGCGTGCGCCTGCTGCGTCGGCGTGCGGAAGTTGTCGTAGCCCATAAGCAACAGGCGCGGCTCGGGGCCAAGAGCTTTGCCGCGCTCGCGGAGAAGGTTCGGAACGCGATACCGTCCAAAGTTCTCCGGCGAGCCAGCGATGGCTGCCATGCCGTAAAGTCCCTGTTCCATCATCATTGGCGAGTCCCACGCGGCGGCTCGGCCGAACACGTCCGGGTTGCGAAGTAGCAGGCTCCACGCGCCCCAGCCGGACTTGCTGAAGCCCAGCAGCAGTCGTGCGTCGCGCCCGGCGCGGACGGGATAGGCGCGCTCGATGAACGGCACGACCACTTTGAGGAAGTAGGTTTCCTGCCGGATACCGGGATTTGTCGGGTGGTCGCAATACCACGGCAAGTGGCTGAAAGTCGGGTAGGCGACAATGACGCTCAGCTTGTTCGCGAGGTCAAGCTTCGTGGCTTCCGCCAATGGGTCGCCCCAGCGCTGCTCGTCCTTCGCCTCGACAGGCAAAAAATATAGCACGGGCAAACGCATACCGGCTGGAACCTTGTCTGGCGTGCGGACGTGGATTTGGGTCGTGTCGCCCTGAAACTCGGATGTGACCGTGTGAACGACAAATCCGTGAGTCGCCGGCACGGCGGAAGAAATCACCGGGGCCGCTGCGCTTGATTCCATCGCCGAAAACAGACAAAGGCAGGCTAACAGCAAGGCTGGCAACCAGATTGGACTTAGGAAGTTCATGAGGAACGCGGCGCGATCGTCTTCCGACGCGATCAACGTGCCGTGTCATCATGGGGATCGGCGAATTCAAGTTGGGCCATTGCGCGAACGTTGAATTCCCGACACACTGCGTTGGACCAGTGATTCGACTCGCCCAACCGCTTATCTTGCTTGCCGCCATCATCAGCGCGGCCGCTGCGCCTGCGCCCGATGCCGCCGTTAATTTCAACCGCGAGGTGCTGCCCATCCTTTCAGAGAATTGTTTCCGATGCCACGGTCCGGACGAAAAGGCCCGCGAAGCCAAGCTGCGCCTCGACACGCAGGACGGATTGTTACGTACCCAAAACCCTGTCGTCCTTCCCGGTAAGGCATCGCAAAGCGAACTGTTTAAGCGCCTCATCACCAAAGATGCGAATGACGTGATGCCGCCGCCTAAGAGTAAAAAGATGCTCACGTCCGCGCAGATCGAAACCGTACGAAGATGGATTGACGGCGGGGCAAGTTACACAACGCATTGGGCGTTCACTCCGCCGGTGCGGCCGACCGTTCCGGCGATCGCTAATCCCCTCGACGCTTTTATTACTGCCCGCCTCGCTAAAGAAGGGCTCCGCCCCGCGCTGGAGGCCCCGCGCGAAACGCTCATCCGCCGAGTGACGCTTGACCTCACCGGCCTGCCGCCCACGCCAGCCGAGGTGGATGCCTTTCTCGCTGACAAGTCAGCCAAGGCTTTCGAGACCGTCGTGGATCGCCTGCTCGCGTCCTCGCGCTACGGTGAGCGCATGGTGTGGGAGTGGCTTGATGCCGCGCGCTACGCGGACTCCAACGGCTACCAAGGCGATCAAGAGCGCACGATGTGGCCGTGGCGCGACTGGGTCGTGAGAGCGTTTAACGACAACCTACCTTTCGACCGGTTCACTATCTGGCAGCTCGCAGGCGATTTGCTCCCCGAGGCCACGCGCGATCAGAGGCTTGCTACTGGTTTTTTGCGTAACCACATGATCAACGGCGAGGGTGGACGCATCGCGGAGGAGAACCGCATCGAGTATCTCTTCGACCAAGCCGAGACCGTCGGCACCGTCTGGCTCGCTGCGACGATGAACTGCACGCGCTGCCACGATCACAAGTTCGATCCCTTCACGATGCGTGATTACTATGGATTAGTCGCCTTCTTTAACCAGACGCCCGTCAACGGCGGTGGCGGCAGCCCGCAAACCGCGCCGGTTATGGACTTCACCACGCCCGAGCAGGAGATGCGGCTCAAGGCCCACGGCGACGACGTGAAGCGCCTCGGCGACAACGTGGACAAGTTGGAGCTTACCGTTTTCCCGCGACCTGAGGGCAAGCCTTCGTCCGATTCACCCAGTGTTAAGGATTATCCCGCCGAGCCGTTCGGGGCACTGAAGCAGAAAGGCGCGTCGCGCAACCTCACGCAGCTCCGCAGCCTCGCGAAGTTTCGGGCGGACAAGGAGCCGCGCGAGCACGCGTTGTTGCTGGATCAACTCGCGAAGGCGATTGAGGCCCGCGATGACTTCAACAAGGCCATCCCGCGCGTGATGGTGATGGAGGACATGAAACAGCCGCGCGACACCTTCATGCTCGTACGCGGGGCTTACAACAAGCCCGGCGAGAAGACGACTGCGGCGTTTCCCGCTTCGCTCACGCAATCCGCATCACGTAATCTGGAATCCGGCCAGCAGTCCCTCACTTCATCGCCCACGAACCGACTCGATCTTGCGCGCTGGCTGGTATCGCCGGAGAACCCGCTCGCTGCACGCGTCACAGTGAACCGATTCTGGCAGCAGTTCTTCGGCACCGGCCTAGTGAAGACCTCCGAAGACTTCGGCGTACAGGGGGAGAAGCCGTCGCATCCCGAATTGCTTGACTGGCTGGCCACTGAATTCACCCGCACCGGCTGGGATATGAAACAACTCGTCCGCACCATCGTAACCAGTGCGACTTACCGGCAGTCCTCGAAGGACGCGCCACTTGCTGCTGACGTGCGAAGGCGGACGGGTTCGGACACGTTGTATCAACTTGACCCCGAGAACCGCCTGCTTGCGCGCGGACCGCGCCATCGCTTGCCGTCGTGGATGCTGCGCGACCAGGCGCTCGCCGCCAGCGGCCTGCTCGTGGAGAAGCTCGGCGGCCCGCCGGTGAAAACCTATCAACCGCCCGGCATCTGGGAAGAGGCCACCTTCGGCAACAAGCGTTATGTGCAAGACAAGGGCGAAGCGCTTTACCGCCGCAGCGTATACGTCTTCTGGCGGCGCATCATCGGCCCGACGATTTTCTTTGATGTGGCCGCACGGCAAACCTGCGCCGTGAAGACGCCCCGCACGAATACCCCGCTGCACGCCCTCGCCACGCTGAATGACACAACCTATGTCGAGGCCGCTCGAGCACTGGCTGAGCGCGTGTTGCTCAGTGGCAACGCAACGGACGACATCCGGTTAGAGCACGCCTTTCGCCTCACCACCGCACGCAAACCCAACACGAGGGAAAAGCAAGTTCTCTCCGCAAGTCTCGCTCGCCTGCACGCCCAGTATGCCGGGGACAAGGAGGCCGCCTTGAAACTTCTCACCGTTGGGGAATCCAAGCGTAACGAGCAGCTCGATCTTGCCAGCCACGCAGCCTGGACCGGCCTGTGCAGCCTGCTATTGAACCTTGACGAGGTAGTTACGAAGGAATGATGGGCTTGTCGTCGCAAGGTAGCCCGCCCACCGGCCAGGGGTTCATGCGCGCGTCGTTAGCGGCTAGGCGGGTTCTGTTGTCAGGAAACAACCGCGCACGACAAGCGGCTGAAAACTGATTACGGACAACTGTTTGCCTACTACTCTCCCCGCGTGCGGCCTCCGCCACTGGTTCAACTCGAAAACGTCAGCGTCTCCCTCGCCGGGCGGCGCATTCTCCACGGCTTGAACTGGCGCTGGCGGCCCGGCGAATGCTGGGCCGTGCTTGGGGCAAACGGCTCGGGCAAGAGCACTTTCCTCCAGCTCATCGCCAGCGAACTGCATCCTGACCCCGAGAATGGCGGGCGGCGCACCTACGGCTTGAACGGCGAATTATCTACCAGCGCGGTGGGCGTGCGCGAGCAAGTCGCCTTCGTCTCGCCGGAGCAACAGGAGCGTTACCTGAACCTCGAGTGGGTCCGCACCGGGCGCGACGTGCTCATCACCGGCTTTCACCGAACCGATTATCTCTACCAACGCCTCACCCCCAAGCAGCGCGCGGCAGCGGCGAAGGTGGCTGAGCAATTTCGCCTCGGCCCGCTCCTGCGCCGCGACGTGCAGACGCTCTCGCAAGGCGAATTCCGCCGTCTCCTCATCGCCCGCGCCCTGCTCGGTCGGCCGAAGCTTCTGCTGCTGGATGAATTCACCGACGGTCTCGACGCCGCCATGCGCGCCGCGCTGCTGGCCGCCGTGCAACGCGCCGCCGAAACCGGCACGCATGTCCTGCTCGCCACCCACCGTGAAGACGAACTCATCCCCGCCCTCGGGCGGCGGCTGGTTTTGGAAAAGGGAAGGATCATAGCCGCGAAAGAGCGCAAAGCCCTCAAGGCAAAAAACGTCCAACGCTCACCGTTCTACGATCCACCTCCAGACGGTGCCCCCGCTCCCCTGTCCGCGTTGAAAGTTGAACGTTCGACGTGGAACGTTGGGAGTTTTGCTCCTTCGTCTTCTTTTCTCTTCCGCCTGCGCAACGTCTCCGTCTATCGCGACCGCCAGGCCGTGCTGCGGGACTTCAACTGGGAAATGCGCCCCGGCGAGCACTGGACCGTGACCGGGCCGAACGGCTGCGGCAAAAGCACTTTGCTCAAACTCCTCCTCGGCGAACTGCATCCGGCCTTGGGCGGCACGATCCACCGCTTTGGCGAGACGCGGCGGCACACGCTCTGGGAAATTCGGGCGCGCGTGGGCTACGTGGGCCCGGACCTCCAGACCGCCTACCGCGATGACCTCACCGCCCGCGCAGTGGTGGCCTCCGGCTGGTTCGCCAGCATCGGCCTGCTGGACGCCGTGACGCGCGCGCAATGGCAGCGGGTGGACGAGGTGCTCGAGCAGTTCTACCTGCGGGGACTGGCGCGGGAAAACTTCCTCCGCCTCTCCTACGGCCAACGCCGCCGAGTGCTGCTGGCCCGCGCCGTGGTGCACCGCCCGCAAGTCCTGCTGCTGGATGAGCCGCTGGATGGACTAGATCAGGGTTATTTATCTCAGATGCAGAGTCAGTTCGCCCGGTGGAACAAAGCCGGAATCTCCGCCATCACCGTCGCGCATCGCGTTGCCGAACTGCCTTGCGTAAAACTCGTAAAGTGATCCAAGAAAGTCACTTAGGCCCGATGTAGTCAACGGTCTTGGTTTTCTGATTGATGACTAATTGGCCGCCGGGGGGCAGCACCGGCCGGGGCATACGATTGGCGGCGAGGAGTTCGTCCACGTTCGCAGGAAAGCGTTTCTTCGAGATCACAAACCACGTTAAGTGCTTGTTCAAATCATCGAAGGCAGAACTCCCGGGCAAGTAATTAAACTGTGAGGTGGCTGGCGCGGTGAGCGGGGCCGGCGCCGGCGCAACCGGAGTTGCAACGCTTTGGGCAGGTGCGGCTGCTTCAGTTTGCGCTAGCGAGGAATTTTCCGGCTCTGGTGCCGACGGTGCAGCGGACCGTCGGCGACAACCAAAGGTGAGGCCGGCAGTGATGAGCAACAACAAGATCAGTGGTTTATGATTCATATACGTAAATAGCAACACGCGTTGTGGGCCTAACCGACAGGCAAGATGGCTTGGGTTCGCGCCCGACGTTCATCGGGACGCACGGTTAGTAAGCCAAGCATGATCGATGATAGAAGGGCCCGTGGTTACAGGCCCGCGCGTGTATTGAACCGGCTGCTTGAGGTCTGCATCCTGCCACTTGTGGAGTTCTGTGTGGCCGTCAGCAAAAGAAAACGCGCTGGCAAAGTTATGGTAGTTGGCCGGGTAATCCACGATGTGCCCAGGCTCAGTCATGCAAACCGCAAATCCGCCATCATTGATGCTCCCGGGAAACTCATCCGTGAAAACAAACAGGTCCGCTGGACTCGGTGAGGTGATGTCGGACTCTCGCCGATACTTGAGAAAAATCTGCGCGGGGTGCGCGTGGTTCAGCCAGTTTCCGTTCACGTTGAAACCCACCGCCTGATTCATCGCCACACTCCGGACTCGGGGAGTATTGGTAGGTCGATTATTGCTCTTGTCTGCAGGGCACTTAAAGACTCCGGCATTCTTTGCCACGTATTCGCCCAAAGTTACGTTGTTCGCGTGCGCCCCCACGGGTGCCCCCGTTCGAACCCACGTCGAGTCGATCATGGTCAACGGGTTGGTGTTTGCCTGTTGCTGCTGGGCATTGGGCCCGGCGGCTACACTCATGTTCCCCAAGACCCAGGCCTGTTGAGCACTGTCGAGATTGCTGATCAGCCGACCATCCATATCGCCCGCATACAAGCCATGCGCCAACTGCAATTGCTTTAGGTTATTGGCGCACCGGGTGCCGAGGGTTTTGGCCTTGGCCTTGCTCAACGTGGGTAACAGCATCCCCGCCAAGATCGCAATGATCGCGATGACGACTAGGAGTTCAATGAGGGTGAAGCCAAGGCTTCGGGCACGTGTTGGATTGGGGCGCATGGTTGGTTGGGTTGGTGGAGCCGCTCAATCACAGGGGGTCATAGCGATAGAGCAGCCAAGCATGATCGTTCGTCGTTGGGATTCGAGCGTCCCATTTTTTCATTTCAGCGTGGCTGTCCGCGAACACCAGTCCGCCGCTCTGGCCGTGATATGTCGCGGGCTTCTCGTTGCCCCAAGTAGTTCCACCCATGAACCAACCACCGTCGTCGAGCGATTCCAAGCCTTCTTCGATGAGGACGAACGTGTCCGCAGGCTTGTTGAAATCGGTCATCCGCCGGAATTTGATTTGTCCGGTGCCGAAGGATCCCACCTTTTGAGGCATGGCGTAATTCCGGACATACTTGGGAAAGACCGTGATGGCAGAACCGGGGGCCTTGTCGGGCTTGGTGCAGGCAAAGACTTTCGCGCTGCCGCCCACATAAGGTCCGAACTGAGCCAAGGTTACATAGGTTTCGTTAGTGGCATGGGCGGCATTCCTCATGTTGCCGGTGCACCAGTTTGGAAAGCTGCCATTAACCAATACCGGAGTCGTGCCAGCACCATAGCCGGGACCGCCCCAGCCATAGTTGTTGACGATCCGGTCGTCGTTATCTCCAGAATATAGCTGGAACGCGAGGCCGAGTTGCTTCTGGTTCGAGAGGCACTGGATGGCCATGGCCTTTTGCTTGGCCTTACCCAAGGCGGGCAGGAGCATCCCCGCCAATATCGCAATGATCGCGATGACGACGAGGAGTTCAATGAGGGTGAAGGCAGCGTTCTTGGAATTAGTTGACTTAGAGTATTTCACGAACAGGTTGGGACAATTGATAGTAAGTCATTGTGTATCTTGCTTGGCAAGGACGTCAACCTAGTTGGCAGCCGGGAATAGGGACCACCCACTTTTACGCGTGCAGGTCAGGCTTGCTCCGTGTTTGATTCCCGTTCCGACAGCTCGCTGCCGGACCCGCTTATGGACGACACAAATTCGCTCATCGAACAACGCAAGGCCAAGCTCGCCTCGCTGCGCGCCAAGGGCATAAACCCCTTCCAAAACAAGTTCACGCCCAGCGAGAGTTGTGCCGCCACCCGGGCCAACTATGCCGAGGGTCGGGCTGTGGCTATCGCGGGCCGCATCACCGCGCACCGGGACATGGGCAAATCAATGTTCATTGACGTGAAGGACCAGAGCGGGCGCATCCAGGCCTACGCGCAGAAGAACGTCCTGGGCGACGAGCAGTTTCATATCTTCCAACACCTTGACCTGGGCGACTTCATCGGCGTGCAGGGCACGCTCTTCACCACGCGCACGGGCGAGATTTCAGTAAAGGTTGCGAGCTTCAGCATCCTCGCCAAGGCGCTGCGCCCGCCGCCCGCGAAGTGGCACGGCCTCGAGGACACCGAAATCCGCTACCGCCAGCGTTACCTCGACCTGATGGCCAACGACGACGTGAAGCGCGTCATGCTCCTGCGCAGCCAGGTCATCCGCGAGATACGCAACTTCCTCCATGGGCGCGGCTATGTGGAGGTCGAGACGCCGATGATGCAGGCCATTCCCGGTGGCGCAGCCGCGCAGCCCTTCATCACCAAGCACAACGCGCTGGGCTGCGACTTCTACTTGCGCATCGCGTTGGAACTTTACCTCAAACGCCTGCTCGTAGGCGGCGTGGACAAGGTCTTCGAGATTGGCCGTAACTTCCGCAACGAGGGCCTATCGCGAAAGCACAACCCGGAATTTACGATGCTCGAAGCCTACGAGGCGTTCGGCGACTACGAGACGATGATGGACCTCGTGCAAGGCATGGTCTGCCACGTGTCGGAGGAGGTGCTAGACACACTGGTAATCGAGCACAAGGACGCCGAGGGCAAAGTCACGAAGACTATCAACCTCACGCCGCCGTGGCAGCGCGTCCGCTACAAGGACATCGTCCGCGAGCGCGCCGGGGCGGACTGGTTCGACATCTCGCCCGCCGAGCGCCGCCAGCGGGCGCACGACCTGGGCGCGGAGATTGGCAAGGAATACGAGGACTTCGAGGTGACCGGCGCGGTCTTTGAGAAGCTCATCGAGCCGACGTTGATTCAGCCCACCTTCGTGACGCACTTGCCGAAGCAACTCGTCCCGCTTGCCAAGATTTCACCCGACGACCCGACGACCGTCGAGGTGTTCGAGTGCTGCATCAACGGCCAGGAAATCGCGCCGGCCTACACCGAACAGAACGACCCCATCGCGCAGCGCGAGGCGCTGGAGCATCAAGCCGGCGGCGAACAGCAAAAGCTCGATGAGGACTTCCTTACCGCACTGGAGCACGGCATGCCTCCCGCTGGCGGCATGGGCATGGGCATTGACCGCCTCTGCATGATGCTCCTCGGTCAGGAAAGTATCCGCGACGTAATCCTTTTCCCGCAATTGAAGCCGAAGTGAGCTGAAAGCGACATGAAACGCCTTCTGGCCACCACCGAGCCGGGCAAGGGCCGCGTGGTCCTGATCAGTGACGCCGGCTGGATCACGGATGACTCGCTCGCCGGCCAACCGATTGGCAATACGCCTGCCAAGCCGAACGTCAACTGGGAGATCATGCACCGGCTCATCCGTTGAGCGGCGAGCCGCTAGACCGGCAGACGGAGGGTTAGTTACTTCGCGAATTCCACCGCCCGCGTTTCACGCACGACGGTCACACGAATCTGGCCGGGATATTGCATATCGTCCTCGATCTTCCGGCACAAGTTGCGTGCGAGCGCAGCGGCTTGGTCGTCGGTAAGGACTTCAGGTTGCACAAAGACGCGGAGCTCGCGGCCAGCCTGCACGGCATAGCATTTGTCCACGCCGGGAAAGCTCAGGCCGATTTTCTCCAAACTTTCCAAGCGCTTAAGATACGTGTCCATCTGCTCAGAACGCGCGCCGGGGCGGCTGGCGCTAATGGCATCGGCGGCACTCACGAGGATGCCCCAGAGGCAAGTGTGTGTCACCTCGTCATGGTGCGCGGCGACGCCGTTGACAATGTCGTCGGCCTCACCGAGGCGCTTCAGGAAGTCTGCGCCGATGATGGCGTGCGAGCCTTCCATGTCTTGCTGGAGCGCCTTGCCGATGTCGTGGAGCAGGCCGGCGCGCTTGGCAGCGGGAACGTTTAGGCCCAGCTCCGCTGCTATCAAACCGGTGAGATGCGCGACCTCGACGGAGTGATCGAGGACGTTTTGAGAGAAACTCATCCGGAATTTCAACTTGCCCAGCACCTGCACGATATCCTCGTGCAGCGGCGGGACGCCGGCGCGGAAGATGGCGTCTTCGCCAGCTTTGCGGACATTTTCGTCCATTTCCTCTTTTACCTTCGCCACGACCTCTTCTATGCGGGTTGGGTGAATGCGGCCGTCGAGGATGAGTCGCTGCATGGCCTCCCGCGCAATCTCGCGGCGCACGGGGTCGAAGCCGGAGAGCACGACCGCTCCGGGGGTGTCGTCAATCAGCACAGTCACGCCGGTGAGCGCCTCAAACGCGCGGATGTTGCGGCCCTCGCGCCCAATAATGCGGCCTTTAATTTCGTCGCCCGTGAGCGTGATCGTTGCGGTGGTAGTCTCGTAAGTGTGCTGCGCGGCGTAGCGCTGGATGGCGAGCGAGACGATGCGCTTGGCCTGTTCCTCCGAACGAGTTTTCGCCTCGGATAGGATGCGCCGGGAAACTTCATTCGCATCACGCAAAGCAGCTAGTTCGGCCTCCTTAAGAAATTGTGCGCGGGCGTCGGCCTCGGATAGGTTGACGAGTTGTGCGAGTTGCGCACGGCGTTCTCGCGCTAGGGCTTCGGTCTCAATGCGGGATTTTTCAAGCGCAGTCTCGCGGGCGTCGAGATTCGCCTGCTGGCACTGAATGTGTTTCTCGCGTTGAAGGAAACCTTCGAGCTGGGCGTTGATGAGCTGCTCCCGTTGGGTGAGGCGTTGCTCGGCGGCGGCGACTTCCTGCTGCCGGGTAACGTAAGCGAGCTCGGCCTGGCTGCGGAGGTTGATGGCCTCCTCGTTCGCAGTCACGCGCGCCTCGCGCAGGATGGACTCAGCGTCGCGTTTTGCGGCTTCGAGCGCGAGCCGACGGTCATCCGCGAGTTGCTGGCGACGGACTCTCTCCTTGTAACGGACGTAGATGTAACCGAACAGCCCGCCGACTACGACCCATGCAGCGTCCGTAAGGGTAAAGGCGGCGAGAAGACTCATGCGGGGAGGGAGGTCATATGCCTAAAATTGTCACGTTGGCTCGCCGAGCTGCAAATTGACGATTTTAAACTTTGCACGTTTGAACTTTGAACCATTGCTTCTCAATGCTCGCGGCTAATTCGTCTTCACCTCGATCCACCGCAACGGCGTGACAACGGCGTCGAGGGCGATGTCGTGCGGCTCCCGCGGGACGACGGGGATGATCTGGCAGTCAAAGCTCACACCAATCTTCAATCCCGCGAAGCCGGCCAGCAGCTGGTCGTAATGTCCCTTGCCGCGCCCGAGCCGCCCGCCACGAGCATCAAACCCTAGCCCCGGCACGAGCGCCAAGTCCAGCCGGTTCAAGGCCACCGTAGGACACCCCGCCACCGGCTCGCGCACTAGGAACGGTCCAGCGACCACCTCACGCGCGAGGTCGGTTATTTGCACGGGCTCGTAAGCGGCAGTCGCGGTGTCAAAACGCGGGAGTGCAAGCAGCTTGCCCTGAGTGAGCGCATCCTCAAGCAGCGGCGTGATGTCCGGCTCGCTCGCGTCCGGAAAGAACACCAGCACGGCGCGGGCGGATTGCCATGCAGCGGAGGCCCGCACTCGCATACAGAGTTCGGTGGACGCCGACGCACGGGAATCGGCGACGAGCGACTTCAACTCCGCGCGCAAGCGCCTGCGCAGGGTGGCCTTGGTGTCCGCTGGGAGGGTCATTCAACCTTCTTTCCTGCCGCCTCCGCCGCTAGAGCACGCCAGCGGTCGAGGCGTTCCTTGATTTTCTTTTCCACGCCTTGCTCGGTCGGCTCGTAGTAACGGCGCGCCTCGGTCAGGTAATTTTGCGGCACGAAGTGGCCTGCGCCGTCGTGCGAATACTGGTAGCCCACGCCGTGACCGAGAGTCTTCGCGCCCGCGTAATGGCCGTCCTTCAAGTGGTTTGGCACCGGCAGCGTGCGACCGGTGCGCACGTCTTCCAGCGCCGCGTCAATCGCCGTGTACGCCGTGTTGCTCTTGTTCGCCGTGGCGATATAGATGGTCGCTTCCGCAATGGGAATGCGTGCTTCCGGCCAGCCGACAAACTCCGCCGCCTGATGCGCGGCCTGCGCGAGCACGAGCGCCATCGGGTCCGCGAGGCCCACATCCTCCGCCGCGCAAATCAGGATGCGCCGTGAGATGAAACGTGGGTCTTCGCCGGCGTGAATCATCTTCGCGAGCCAATAGAGTGCCGCATCGGGGTCGCTGCCGCGCATGGACTTGATGAACGCACTGATGGTGTCGTAGTGCGCGTCGCCGTCGCCGTCATAGACCACTGCCTTCTTTTGAATGCACTGCTCGGCCACGGCCATTGTGATGCGAATGGTGCCATCAGGCTCGGGCGGCGTGGTGAGCGCGGCGATTTCCAGCGAGTTAAGCGCCTTGCGCGCGTCACCGTCGGCCACTTTCGCAAGATGCCGCGCAGCTTCTTTCTCCACCTTCAACTTGAGGTAACCGAGGCCGCGGTCGGCGTCCATCAACGCGCGGGCCAGCAAGTCGAAAAGATCGTCCTCGGAAAGCGGTTTTAGCTCAAAAATTTGTGACCGCGAGACCAGCGGTGAGTTGACGAAGAAGAACGGATTGTGCGTGGTCGCACCGATGAGCCGGATGACGCCACTCTCGACATCAGGCAATAAGACATCCTGCTGCGATTTGTTGAAGCGGTGAATTTCGTCCACGAAGAGAATCGTGGTCTGGCCCGTGTTTTCGAGGCGATTGGCCGCGCCCTGCAACACGCGCCTCATGTCGGCGACGTTAGACTCCACCCCGCTGAGCCGCTCGAACTTACACTTAGTTTGGCACGCGATAATTTGGGCGAGCGAGGTTTTCCCCGTGCCGGGCGGCCCGTAAAAGATGAGTGACTGCAGCCGGTCCGCCTCGATGGCTCGGCGCAGGAGCATGCCCGGCGCAAGGATGTGCTGCTGGCCACAATACTCGTCAAGATTGCGGGGCCGCATGCGCGCAGCGAGTGGCGCGACGGCGGGGGAGTCGTCGGGCGACGGCGCCGACGCGGGAAGCGTCTCGGCATGGGCGAACAGATCGTCGCGCGGCATGGGCGAAAGATATGCCGCCGCCGCCCGGCTCCAAGCTCCAAACGCACCGGAACACAGCCTGATCTATGGTGGCTTGTAACTAGCTCATTCTACCTTTGCTGGGGTCAGCGCGTGCATTCCCTTACCCCCTGAGTTCTGCCTCCTAAGCGAGGAAGCAACCGTGGGTGTGTCCACGCGCGCCGGTCTTTACGCGTGCGTCGTCTTGGGCGTTGCGCCATGCTCACGTCGTGAGTGAACTGCGCCACATTCGCAACGTAGCGTTGGCCGGGTTCATGGGCGTTGGCAAGTCGTCCGTGGGCCGGCTGGTTGCCGCCCAGCTGCAGTTCGAGTTCATGGACACGGACGAGTTGATCGAGAGCCGCACCGGCGTGAAGGTCAGCGAAATTTTCGCGCAGCACGGTGAGGCGGCCTTTCGCAAGTTTGAGTCTGACCTAGTGGCTGAAATGACCGGCTGGAGTGGCAAAGTGATCTCAACTGGCGGCGGCCTCGTGGTCAGCCCGACCAACCTCGCAAGCCTCAAGACTCACGCGCTGGTAGTCTGCCTCTGGGCCACACCGGAAACGATCTATCAGCGCACCAAACATCAGTCGCATCGGCCGTTACTGCAAGGCCTTGACCCACTGGCGAAAATCAGCGAAATGCTCGCCACGCGCGAGGCCGCTTACAAGCAGGCCGACGTGTTGGTCAACACCGAGCAGCGTTCCATGAGGGAAATTGCCGCGCATGTGCTGCACCACTTCCGCACGGCGCAGCACAATCCGCCCCGGTTGTGAGAGAGGCTATCCGCCAGCGCGCACGCGAATTGGGCTTCGACGATTGCCGGTTCACGTCTGCCGCCGCGCCCGAGCATGCCGCTCAGTTTCAACGCTGGCTCGCCGACGGTCAGCATGGCGAGATGGCGTGGCTAGCCCGTAACGCAGCGAAACGCATAGAGCCACAACTCGTGCTCGCATCGGCTAGGTCGGTGATCACGCTGGCGGTGAGCTATGCGAGTAAGGAGAAATTTGCTGGTAATCCGAATTCAGTCTTCAGCCAGACAGGCGAGTACGATCCATTTAAGAGCGAATCCGGTTCATTGGCGACTGGTATTGTGGCCCGTTACGCGCGCTTCGCGGACTACCACGAAGTCTTGATCACCCCGCTGCGCAAGCTCGCCAGCTTTGTGAATACACTCTGCGTAGACACACACTCGCTTTGGTATGTGGACACCGGACCGCTGCTGGAACGCGACCTCGCTCAGCGCGCAGGGCTAGGCTTTGTGGGCAAGCATACCAACCTCATCAGTCGACAGCTGGGAAACTGGATTTTCCTGGCAGAAATTATCACCACCCTTGAACTGGAACCTGACGTATCGGAAAAAAACCGGTGTGGTTCGTGCACGCGTTGCCTTACAGCCTGTCCCACCGCGGCCATTCCTGCGCCCTTTCAACTCGATGCCCGGCGATGCATTTCCTACCTCACGATCGAGCTTAAAGGTTCCATTCCCGTCGAACTGCGCTCGGCCATCGGCAACCGCATCTACGGCTGCGACGATTGCTTGGCGGTCTGCCCGTGGAACAAATTTGCCGCCGAAGGCCGCCTGATGCGTGAGCACATGCGCGCCGACCTTGCACAACCGGACCTGCTAGAACTCCTTGCGCTGGACGACGCCGGCTTCAAGCGCCGTTTCGCCGGCACGCCGCTGCTGCGCACTAAGCGGCGCGGCCTGCTGCGAAATGTCTGTGTCGCGCTAGGCAACGTCGGCGACGCCAGCGCGTTGCCGCACCTAGAGAAGTCCGCCAACGACCCCGATCCGCTCATCGCCGAGCACGCGCGCTGGGCCATTGAACGCCTCAACGCGCGGGCCGCAGGATCGTCTTGCGACTCGCGCCGGGCCATGTCCCGCAAGCCCCTCGTCCCAGCGACTGCTTCCGACGAGCAGAAGTCGTGAAAGATGCGGTTGAGCCAGACGAACGGACGCCTAAATTTAACCAGTCAGCGAATATTCTCCCAGCGGACATCTATCCACGCATCAGTTCGTAGGCCGGCGTGCGACCTGGACCAAACTTGCCGGTGGCATAGTTTAGCAAACGTCGCATCCGCCTTGTTGTGCTTGTTCCGATGCACGCACCACCAAACGGACATCGTCAGTGCATCCTTGCGCTCGTATTTCTGCACCTGTCCTGTCATAGTGAGTTGACGTGAAATTAATCCGCTCCCTCTCCCTCCTGTTGTTTATCGCTGGGCTGGCTCAGCCTGCGTTGGCTGCGCCAGGCTGGAAAGCGGGCGTCGCAAAATCCGTCATCACCCCTGAAAAAGCTGTGTGGCTCGCCGGCTACGGCTCCAAGCGCGTGCCCGATGGCAAGCTGCACGACCTTTGGATGAAGGCGCTCGCGCTCGAGGATGCCGAGGGCCGGCGCGTCGTGCTCATCACGAGCGATTTCCAGGGCGTGCCCAAGGTGATGAGCGACCGGGTATTCGAGCAGTTGCAGAGGAAGTTCCAGCTCACTCGCGCGCAAGTGATGTTCACCTTCTCGCATAACCACTGCGGCCCGCGTCTCGGCGATGACCTCGTGGATTACTATCCCGTCGAGCCCGCGCAGGTCGCGCTGGTCGAGGAATACACCGCGCTGATGGTGACGAACTGCGTGGCGATGGTCGGCGAGTCACTGGCGAAGCTGGCGCCCGCAAAACTGCAGCAAGGCGAGGGCAAGGCGACCTTCGCCGTGAACCGCCGCAACAACAAGGAGGCCGACGTGCCCGGCATCCTCGCGCGTGGCGAACCGCTCAAAGGCCCCGTGGACCACACGGTGCCCGTCCTCACGGTCACGCGACCCGATGGCAGGCTCGAGGCGGTGCTTTTTGGCTATGCGTGCCACCCGACGACGCTGAGTTTTCTGACGTGGTGCGGCGATTACCCCGGCTTTGCGCAACTGGAGATCGAGAGGGCGCATCCCGGCGCAACGGCGATGTTCGTCAACACCTGCGGCGGCGACCAAAACCCGCTGCCACGCCGCACCGTCGAGTTGTGCGAGCGCTACGGCAAGCTGCTCGCCGCGGGTGTGGAAGAAGCTTTGCAGCGACCATTGCGGCCGGTCTCACCGGGGCTGCGCACGGCGTTTGAGCTGATTGATCTGCCCTACCTCAAACCCGCGTCACGCGAGGAACTCGTGGCCGCGACCCAGGAAAGCAACGCCATTCGCGCGCGCTGGGCCACCCGCATGTTGCAGGAGCTGGACCGGCGGAAACAGTTTCCCGACGCGTATCCGTATCCCGTCCACGCTTGGCGGCTCGGCAAGGAGATGCTCGTCATCGGCATGGGCGCGGAGACAGTGGTTGACTACGCGCTGCGGTTCAAACGCGAGTTCGGCCCGGGCACGTGGGTGATGGGTTACGCGGACGACATGATCGCCTACATCCCGTCGCGCCGCGTGTGGGAGGAAGGCGGCTACGAAGGGGGGACTTTCCTTTACGAATACGGCCGCCCGGCGTTTCGCTGGGCCGGCGACGTTGAGGACCGCATTGCCACGTCCGTTCACAAACTTGTGAAGCAAGTCGGCGGCCCGATACCAGCCGTCAAATCAGCCCGGTGAAACCCTTGAGCACAAAAGGCAAATACGAAATGTTCCGACTCACGAGCCCGGTCTAGGGCACGGGACATTGGGCTAGGAACGGTGAAGCGTCTGAGACGATAACGTTCAGATTCTAAGGATGATTCTAAGTCAGTGGTGAATTAAAGCGTCAAACGCGAACCCACCCAATGTTTATATAGGTGCAGAGAACATTGGCGGAGAGGGGGGATTCGAACCCCCGGTTCCAACAGGGAGAAACGCCGTAAACGCTGACGTTGATTTTCAATGAGTTACAGCTTTGGCATTGCTCAAAACGGCTTGGCGACATTCTGAATTTTATTCTGACCAAAAACGGCGCAACAGTGCGCCCATTTTCAGCAGCATGAGCAAATCGCGGTCTGCATGCCGCACGGCGCGCTTGCGGAAGAAACGGCAATGCCTCCGGCCAGCAGCAGGCGCAGGCGCGTGGAGATGAATGCGGAAGTTTGCATCAGCGTGAGCGTTTGTGCGCCAGCTGAATGCGGTTGACGGTCCGGGTTATTTTACATCAATGACGAGCCCGGGGCGGGATTGTTTGAGGCGTTCGATGCCGCCGGGGGTGACTTTTTTCAGGCCGCTCAACGAGAGTTTCTTGAGGGCCTTGGCGGCGGCCAGCGCCTGCAGGCCTTCGTCGTCCACCTGAGCACTGCCAAGTTTGAATTCTTCGAGGGCGGGCATTTGGGCGATAAGCTTGAGCGTGTCATTGCCCACCGTGGGCGCGTGGGAGGCATCGAGTTTGCGGAGAGTGGTGATTTTGGCGGCATGAGCGAGGCCGGCGGCGGTGGCTTGGTTGTCGAGCAGGGCGAGGTCTTCGAGCGGCAGTTTGACCAGGGCGGCCACGGCCTCGCCGGAACTGGATTTTTCGGTGCTGCCCATGCCGCAACGTTTGAGCCGGGTTTGCCGGGCGAGGCTGACGGCTCCGGCGTCGGTGAACTTGGTGTGCGCAAACCAGAGGCGGTCGGAGATGGGCACTTCGGCGATCGCAGCGAGGCCGGCGTCGTTCAGCGGCGTGAAGTGGAAGTTCACGTTCTCGAGCTGGCGCAGGGCCTTGAG
>Ga0194133_10001454_pt1 | contig 40886 bp, 38 predicted proteins | sample TA2KigOf40mmetaG_FD_155448 | JGI IMG/M metagenome (GOLD analysis project Ga0194133, IMG submission 155448) | Freshwater microbial communities from Lake Tanganyika, Tanzania - TA2015055 Kigoma Offshore 40m | ecosystem: Environmental > Aquatic > Freshwater > Lake | place: Tanzania: Lake...
CACCCTTTTATCAATGCTGTCAGAGCTGCAGTTTCAGACATTTCGTCTTCGTCGTCAGACTTTTCTACCGGACCTAACAAACCCCCATTGGTCATGGGAATGACACAGCCATCGTCTGGAAGGGGTGAGCGGTCTCGTAGCATAGTAGTGTCTTCGTCTATTGCAATGGTGGTGGTGGTGGTTGCGCCAGTTTCAAAACAATGCTCACTGTTTGACTTCACGATTCCATTGTTTATTAACCGTTCTGTTGGCGAGAGTCTTGTGTCTGCTCTAGAGCATCCAGAAACAGGTCTGCTCGTGGGTGGCGTCGTCTTTCCTTTACTTAAGTTCTCAGAGGGCTTAGTGGATGCTGTGTTGGCATGATCATTGATAGGATTTGAAAGATTCGAGCAAATGAGGGCCTCAATCGCTTTGTACAAGTACAAAAATTCATCCTTGAAGCAAAAAAATTTCAATCTGAGGACAAAATTGCAGGAACAACATGCAAATTAATTTTACCTCTGTTTTCCAAATACCGGGTCTTTTATTGTGGTAAAGTTTTGCTATTTGGTAGACATCCACCGACTTGAAGGTTTCTAAACTTTTGCAAAGGGTGGTCAGAGCACAAAATGTGGCCCCTTCAGTACCTCCAAACCTAATTCATGAGGTGGTTGATGTTCAACAAATTGTGAGAACAAGCACAAATTCAAAGCTTTGAATTACCTATCAACTACTACTAGAGGTCCGTCCTGGTACTCGAGGTGCCAGTCCTGGACAACTTTGAGCACTGCAAATACGTCTTCCAATCTGTAAATATTGAATTAAAGTCTATCATAAAAATAAAAAGCTTGGCAGAGTTTATTTACCTGTTCACGTTTCTTGGCCAACCGCCACAATAAATTATTCTAACTGCTAGTTCATAGTCATCATGCTGTGAAGATACTACAAAATCGTAAGTGGTGTGACCCTCGTGTACCGCCTCGTCTACAAAACGCACACGGAAGGCTTCGAGGTCGAACCCGGTCTCCTTGGAGGGCCAAAATGGTAAAAATTCCTGTAATTAAAGCCAATTTAAAATAAGTTTCGGGCCAGAGCAATCGTGAAAGTTAGTGATACCTCATTGTCAACAGCAGAAAGTAAAACAACTGTCTGTGCATTGTGATCCCATAACATGCGCCAAAAGTCCTCGAAAAAGTCGTTTAGAGGGTGCTGTGTTAGTATGAACTCCTTCAGTTTTTGATGACCGTGAAGCCTGTAGGATTAGTAATATTACAAAGTCAAAAAGCTTTTAGGGTGATTACACGAAAATATTTATCAATTTACCATGAGGCATTAATGTAATCAGAACCCTCTACTCCCGGCTTTGGTGCGAGTGGAATTCTTGCAGATTCTATTGGTAAAAGGAGTTGACTTCTGTTTTTCGTCACGTTGCATTCCATAAGCGCAGAGGTGTATTGGTACTCAGATGGCTTAAAGGCTGTCAACATCTAATGAGAAACCCATTTCATTTGATATTAAAATGTTGTGAGTGAAGTCGGTTAATCTCCTAACTTACTTTAAACTGTTTTTCAATTAGGGTTTGGTGCTCGTCCAGGTCCTTTGCAGACGTTTTCTCATCATCAATGATTTCAAGTGATAATTTTTGAACGTAATCGGATATTTCGTCCCTTGTAACCTCAGTATTACCCGAGAGGTGAGCCTCGACGAGAGCATCGTGCAAAAACACGTATTGCTCTTCAGTCTAAATTTAAAACACTTTAGAATAAAAACTTCACAAATTATTTCTGAAATCTCAACCTGAACTAGAAAATTCCTTTGCCCACGAATGTGTTTGAGGAAACCAAAAACATTGAACTCACGTTTGGCCTCAGCCTTTTGAATAAAAGATTTTTATAGGATAAGTTTCTGAACTTTAGTCTCCATGTGTTTACAACATACTTGTCGCAACATGGCATCGATTGTGATATAGGTCCCGGTTCGACCGACCCCAGCACTGCAATGAACAATGATGGGACCACCATCGTCAGGATTCGAGGATACAGATTTTCGTATGAAGGTCAGCACTGGAAGGGGATGACATGGCACACCGTGATCTGGCCAACTAAATACATACCCTTGTTAATGAAACCAAGTTTTAATTTAACTAAAATAGGAGCCAAAATTACCTGGTGTAATGAAACTGTTTAATATCTCTTTCACTGCTGGAGTTCTTTTTCCGCTTTAACTATGGATAAAAAATTCTGTCACTGATGGTATGGAAAAACAATCAATCATTTTAAAAACTAACAAGTGACAAGCTAACTAAAACGACAAAACTGAAAGATGAAGAAATGGGATTTTCTACACTATTGACGAAAAATCAGGATCTTGGAGTGATTCATTTCAAACAAATGGTTAGCGAATGTTAAAATCAGATCTAAATCTAAGAAGTTAAACAATTAAACTATAAAAAGTCAAAAATCAATTTTTTTAATGAGCATTCAGGTGTTTCATTTTTTACAATGAAATTTAAGTACGTTAAATAAATTGTCAGCGAATGGGATGTTATTTTCAGTGCATTTACTGCCATAATTTCAGATTGGGGTAGTGGCACATAACTAATGTTCATGGCCACCTGAGGTCAAAGGTTGGTTGCCCCTAATGTCAAACACCCCTCGATCTTTTTCTAAGTTGATTTACAATTCAGCATTTTTGTCTTAAAAAATGCTATGATTTAAGGTTTAAAGCAAACTCAAAAGGAAACTGCGACGTACAAAACTATTTTATCACATACCGTGCCATTATTCATATTTTCCGATGGGCCCTGATTGTCAATCAGAATTATTTAAGTATTGCAAAACTGAATCCAGCAATTTAAATATTTCTGTGAACTTACTTTTGTGTGTTTGATCCTAAATGTCCGAACAGTGTAGTTTGCCATCGCATCTTCCTTAAGAAAAGTCACCTCTATGTTCCCATAAGAGCAAGTTTCCTCTGATGGCCAATAGCGATCACATTTCCGCTATTTGTTAAATTTAATCATTTTTATATCACATTTCAAAAGTGATTTTACTGTTTGATTTCTTACTCGGCCCCTTTCCATCAAATTCGTTATCATGACTATGACATAGACATTCTGCTCCCAAACCATCCTCCAGAAAGCTTCGAAGGTGTGCTCTAAGGGACCTTATAACCGGAGCAAATTTTTAAACATTGATTTATTATTTTAGAGGTCATCTAGCTCGTTTCATACCTTGCGTTCCAATATAAGCGTTACATTTTTGGTAACCATCGATAAAGTTAGCATTGATGTAATCAGACGTCTTCTTTTGGCCTTGAATAGTTGATAGCCTAACTCTACTGTGGTCAACTAAAATAAAAATAAAGTGTGACATCAAAGCTTTTGTAATCTTAAGTTTTTGATAAATGTAAAAACTCATTACATGCAACGATGTTGAGGTATCTATTTTTGCACTTGTTGTCTGGATGAGAGGAGTTTTCATAAGTAGCCTTCACCGACTTCAGGCAGTATTTTTGGATATCGTCATATTCTTTGGAAAATCCAACATCGCTATCAACGTGCAAAGATGCCACATGATTCTTGAAATCTTCCAGGGATATTGCACCTTTTCCACCCTCTGGACTTTGCTCCTCCTCCCACTTTGGTATTTCACGAGTAATAGGAAACCTCTGGGGCTCGTCCAAGTAATAGTATACTGCTTTATAGTAATGCCACCACTTTACGAAGCTAACTACGGCGAGAAGGAGAAAAAGAACGGCTGCAACAGCTCCAACAATCATACCAGCAGATAATTCACCCCGAAAGTCGTTTTCAAAAAAACTGGAGAGGGAAAAATCTGGAATAGATTAGTTATGGGTTTTAAAAGTATTGCAAAAAAGTATCAAAATAACTTTTTATCTTACCTAACTGGCAATTTTTTGCAGGTAAGAAGATGAATTCTTTTTCTGACATTTGACTGTGGAGCATTTGGTCAGGGTAAAACTTGCTTTTTGAACCAGCTCGCACTTGAATCTCATAGGTTTTGTTGACATTAAGCTCTTTTATTAGAAACTAGTAAATATAACAAAAATGATAATGTCAAACAATATTTGAAGGACCTATATTTTAACTTGCTATTACATTTTGTCTTTGTTCGCTCGGACTCGCCTCAATAGAGATGGAAAGTGAATGGTTGGGGAAGGAGCTGTGAACTGCTTTGTGAAACAGTTCATATTGGTCTATAGCTACGTCTGAATCTTCTGAAAAAATTCCTTTTTAAAATTTTGGCAAAAGTGATATTATTAAAACTTTTCTTGTTTACCTGGCATCGTCCATTCCACATAAACTTCTCCTGTTCTAAAGCACGTCAAGTTAGTTATTTTAGGTGGGCTCGGTTCTGATAAGTCAGTTGTAAAAAATAAAGTGTCTGATTCTTTACTCAAAAGTCCATTTTCAATAGCAATAACCCACACAGAATAATTAGTGGATGGACCTGAAACGTAAAAAATTATGTTATTCAGTAGTAAGAAGAAAATGCACTGATAGATCTGCTTCATATTTTTCCATACTTAATCCGTGAAGCTCAAATGGCAGTTGAATTTGCGTAACATTTTCGACAGTGGTCTCATTATCGTGGCGAAGAAAAATTTGGAAAGTGTTATTTGCTTGATCTATGTCCCAATTGAGGATCACACTGCGTGAGAGGACTTTAGCAACACGAAAATTTCTGTAAAATTTCATGTTCAATTATTAAGAGGTGGCCGTATCATAGCTTAAGGCTACTTTCTCTACCTTGGCTTTGAAACTTTAACTTTTTCGCCATATTCCTCTCCAAAGGGCTAGAATGAGAGTTTCAATAAAACACTTCTACAATTGGCAATTAAAGTTCAACATAATTTTTGAATTTACACTGACCAAAATAGTAGTGGCTGCATCCGAGAGAAGTGGTAAAGATTCCCCCAAATCATTTAGTTCCACTTGTAGTTTGACACTCGAAACCACAAAGACTAACACAACCAAACAATGCAGCCTCATTTTGAGCCCTCCGACCCAAAGGAAAAGCTACTTTTTCGGCGACCATTCATAATTCCAAAGAAATTTTAAGCACTAAACTTTATTCCACGAGCAATCAAAGTTTCAGTTTGGTGTTTAACTATTTGACAAAAGAGCCATGATTGGACATTAAGCTGATTTCTTGAGCTATAAACAAATAAAACAAGAAAAATATTGATTACAGATTTGTTTGTTTGAAATGATGATCGCTTTTTTTGAAGTGCAAGCGGTGACGCAGGCACGAACGGCTGTCTACAGCAGCTGTGCTATTTGGCGGAGGCGGGCGGTGACTTCTCCCGGTTACTTGAACTATTGCCATTAGCGAAAAATACCAATAATTCATGAAAGTAGGATTTGTTAGAAAAGTACCACAGCACTCTAATCTCTGGTGGGTATACCCAGATTTGAAATTGCTTAAAAATTCACAGGGTATATTAACAGCTCCCACACAAGAAACTTGCGAGGGAAAAGTTGCTCAATTATATTCTGGGGTTTGCTATGAGCAGTTAGTTAAAAATGGTGTAGACTCTTCCTCTACAACTGGTGGTGATCCGGAGACCCTGGCAAGTGCAACTCAGATTTCTCACATAAGTTCTTGTTGCGCAAATTAAACAGTAAAAACTTTGCCACAATAGGTTGAAGAAAAGTCCCTATACAAACTTGAGAAAGGATCACATCAATGTCAGGCTTGAAAATGGAATAACATCATTGCCTGTAATAAAGGCCCTTGGCATTAATCTAGAACAGAATATGACCTGGGATTACCACATCAACAAGGTCCTATCAAAAACTACATCAACTACATGATAAGGAAACTGAGAAGATGGCTCAGTACATCCGAAACCCTATGGGTAGTGACTAGTCACTACTTTGGACAATCCCACTTTTGCTCACCTGTTTGGCTAAATGATGCCCTCTCACACTCAAACTGGAGCAGAATGACAAGCCAACATTACCGAGTGCTAAGAGCAGCTTTTGGCAACTACAAACACAAGATATCATGCGTCAACCTGGATGGACTAAGTGCCAGAGCCACTCCAAGGCAATGGTCTTACTCTATTACGGCAAAAACTGCAATCAATCTATACCTGAACTCAGACACTAGGCTAGCCTCAGACCTGAGAAGCAACGCATACGTTAACGACAGAGTCCCAGGGTGAGCCACCTTCAGTGATTCCTCGAGGTTGAAGGTAGGAAGGAACCAGTTCAAGAACAGCCCAAAATCTAAGTGTATAGGAATGAAAGATAGCTTGAAATGGCTTTCAAGGGAAATATGAATTAACTGAACATTAATGGCATTAAAATCAAAAGATGAAAATTATGGTATAGAACTAAAACCAACCAGAGGTGCCAAAGGGACTCAGTATTAAAGCCAGACATTGTAACCACAATTTTTTTCAAATACCCTTCATTTGGAATCTGAAGAAAATCAAGGTGCAGTGGCCTTAATAGTTTTTACATCCCTCAAAGATTTAAAGTTGGAATCTTTAAGGCCTTGTCAGCCACTAATTGAGGCAATGAGAGAAGAAATCTGGACATGCCCAGTTTTAGTTTGATGTAGATTTATAAATTATAGTTAACTAGCCAACCGGGCCCCGGTGCTGCCCGTGAAAAATTTGATGCTCTTAAGTCACTCATCTGGACATTTTTTGTAAAGCAAAGTTTTTTCTCCAGTGACCCATTTGGGTTTTGGAGTTTGGGGTACCCCCGGGGTCCAGGGGTCAAGTTGGCAGGGTCAGGCTTGTGTTAAGAACCTTCCCTGAGTTGGTGGGGAGGTCTGTGAAAAATTTGGTGGAGATTGGTCTGGCAGTTCGGGCGTGAAAAGGGCACATAGGTACAAACAGTCTCTTTTATAAATATAGATGTATTACAATTTATGATTAATTAACTAACATGTCTTCTTCACTATTTTTTTTCACAGCTAATCTATTTTGTTAATGTCTGTCAGGACAACAAGATCACCTAATCCATGGTGATCCTCTTGAGAGAATTGTGGTTTGTCTTCAGGTAGTATGACAATTGTAAGGGTGGTAAGTGATTCTTTGATGAGTGAAGTTGAAAGATGCTCATGGATTCCCTTGTTGTTTTTAACATGGAAAAATCCTGTGACATGGGCAACAAAATCATCCCCTTCATGTAGTGCTTTCACAATGGAATGGGCCATGGTAGCATCCCACAGACTTTGGGCTGCAGCCCTCCTCTTCATTCTCTCCAGGTCTACTATATTAGTGGACGAAAACGATTGCATTGTTTCAATAAAGTCATCCAAGTATTCTTTGCTGGGCCCACTGTATGGTAATGGCGGAAGGTAATCCAGACAGTCTGCAGGTAGAGTTTCCAGGATCTCTTTGCCATGTTCTGCAACGAGACGAGTGAACTGGCGGGGACAATTAGAAGCCAAGACAGGAAGATCGAGTTCTCTGGCAAGATCAAGAATTGGCTTGTAATCCAGATGGTTCGATGGACAGGAGGGTCCCAGCTCACTCACAAACGCCTCGTAGTCTGTATTTCTGGTGACATAGTTGGAAACTGACTTTTGAAAACTTCTGTCGAAAAATTCCAATGACAAGGAGAAACGTTGTCCAGTAGCTTTCGCTTCCAGAGCCATACGGCTCAGAATTTTCACTTCAAGCTCATGGGCAGTTGGATCCATGTGGTTCTCACCGAGAAAAAGTATCCCACGTTTTTTTGTCAATCTGACTTCCGATTGGAATCGAATCAGTTGGTCAAAGAACTGTTCCTCTGTGAAAGGATCTCCTTTTCCAGAGAAAAAGTTTGGATTCCAAGAGGCCTCTTTGGTTGACATTTTCACAAAAGAAGTGGTAGAGAGCAGAGGTCTTCCAATCGCCAACAACTTTCCAATCATTTCTGAAACCACTTCTGCAATAAGAATCCAGTTGGTAGATTAAAGTCTTGTTTTAATTAATACCTTTTGCACTCCTTTCGAAGAGAAATCCTTCTCAAAAGATTTCCAAGTTTCCTAAGAAAAAATACCATTGTAGTCATTTTGAGCAACTCTATCATTGATCATTTATTATTTATTGAGATAATAAAATTTCCAATTAGGTATTTACTCTTATTTATGTACAAACAACAAGAAGCAGAAAAAATAGTTTTGTTCAGAACCTGTCAGACATTGATATTTTTATCTCAAATATTTATATTTGGTAAATAGTTTGACTATCACCTTAAATTATCGGTAATTGCCTCACAATCCTACACTATGTACAATTTTTAAGCTGAGAATGGAGGGAGGTTGTTGTACATTCTAAGGGGTATCTTTAATTTGCTTGGCACAAAAATCATTAGAAATCCATTTGGAAAGGGCAGTTTTCATTTAAAATCTTTGAGGTTGTATGACCAATTAAAGTTTGTATGCACCTTTGCATACTTACAAACACCATGATGTTGTCATTAAAATATCAAGGTCAGTTAATAATGTGCTATGGAGTGGAAAAACCAATCGAGCTTTGTTGTCCAAGCGCCTCCGTAAGCTTCACAAAACATATTTTGAAAATATTCAAGGGCTTCCTGAAAATAAAAATGACTTTGTCTTGTGTCAAGTTTGTTAATTGTGATGGAGAGGAGGTTCTCTCTGACCTGTTCACTTTTTTCAACAGCCAACGTTTCCCTCAAATAATAAATGTCGTCGATGCTCTGAAGCTCTTTTATTCCTGTAGGTAACATCATCATAAAAAGGGTCATCAGAAGATTACTATGGCGTCGAAGGGCCAGGTATGCTTTTCCACACAGCTCCTAAAGGACCAAAGCTCGAGTTCAAGTACTTCATAAATTTTAAAAGTGAGTTGGGATGAAAACTTGCCTGAAATCTCATGAATTCTTCACTCTTTTTTGGAGCTTCTTTTCCCTTACTTATAACGCAGAGGAAATCATCGGTAAGTACGAAGGGAACACGTTCACGATTTATGCCAAATTTCTTCTTCATGTGTCCCAAAAAGTGTCCAAAATCAATGTGAAAAATTTGACCATCTGAAACAAAACGAAATAACATGTATCTTAGCTGTCAAGTATATTTGAATGAAAACTAAATCCTACCTGACTTGACCATGATGTTGTCAGGGTGCCTGTCACCTATTCCCAAAATAAAGGTAGCAACACAGTAGCCAGCACAGCTCAGTGTAAATTTTTCGATAGCCTGTAAATTTCGAGTAGAGCATATTTAGGAACAAAGAAAAAAAAGCAATCAAAATTACCAGATCAAGGGTGTGCTTGTTGTGCTCTCTAACCCACTTAAAAAGCTGAGATGAATCAACCTAAATCGAAAATTCTAGTTTAAGCAACTAAAATCAGGTTTGGTTAAAATTTCTAGCCACCTGAATAGCTGCCAACCGTGACGCTTGTCTTTGAATCTGGTAGACAGTTTTTGCATCATATACTACTTCGATAACTCCAACCTGGAAATAAAGTCTTTTACAGATTTGGTCTTGAAATTTACATATTCCCAATTTACCTGATTTCCTGTGGCCAGACATGAATATGGAGTCATTTTTAGATCCATGCCCTCGGTCAGCCAAATATTATCCATGATTCTGGGGAGATTTACGAGTGAGGTAAAATACATGTACAAATTACACCAGTCTATTTCATCACGATTACCTTATGACTTGTAGGGTTAGCATGTCTTGTCTAAGGTCGTCACCATTCTTAAAAATAATTGCATTCGTTTTGCAAGACACGTCGGCCAACTGGTCGGGATTGCTCCACTCCAGCCACAATGGTTTTTTTGCCGTATCCATGACGCGACAATTTTCGAACACCAGCTTCCCAAATAGGATGCTATTTTCAAGGGGCGAGTGAAAGAACTAAAGAATAAAGGTTTTATTGGAATTTCAAAGGAGGTCTGAATGAAAAAGTAGGATTAACCTGCAAGCTCTCAAGATAATCTTTCTGTTGCATTTGCTCACTCAAAAACTTAAGCCTTTCCTTGGCAGTGTCTTGTGGCCTTTCTTTCATTGAATCCGTGAGTGTAGTAAGTTTGTCCAAGGCTTCAACCTAGTGAGTTATAAATTCGAGGAACAAAGATTATTAACTTTTTCCTGGTTGAAGAAAATTCCAAACACAATAAAAGAAGCGACAATTTATGACTGACCTGTTTTATTTGTTCTTTAAGGTAAGGGCCAAGTCCTCTGCAAAATGCCTCCAATAGAAGTCCAAACCTAACTATTAAGTTTTGGGAATGAAGCTCCGCTCGTAGATGCCAGAAAAAAAAGTGACCAATTTTCCGATTTAGCAAGGACCGTCGGAGGAGAAGCCTTGCCAGAGGGCTAAATTGGAAGATGGTTAAATGACATCCTTGATTGTCAAATATCAGTTCTAAGTCACCTGTCCATATGGGGCTCGTACTTAAGGGTCTGGACAAGTTGCAAGAGGTACTGACTTAAATCTTCGTCACACATGTAATTCAACCATTCTACAGCCCGTTTTCGAACTGTTGGGTCAGGAAATTTGCAGTCTAAAAGCTCAAGGGCAGTTTGAGGACTCACCTTAAATAAAAAAAATACGTTTATAGCCAAAGAATTTCAGGGGAAGAAAAAAAAGTCGACTCACATTAGGCCATTCTTCAAGAAGGAGGTACAACTGAGTTAAATCGTCTCTTGAATTCCAGTTGACAGCGTCAAGCAGCCTTGGCAGAATATCTGGCATCTTGAGACAATGGCGTCGAAGTTTCCATAACATTTCTTTTTCCTGGTAAAATTACACAGAATTGTTTTAATATCCTTTCAGACCTTTTTTTCAATAAATTTCGAATAACCTGCTCTGATATCTCAGCCAAAGGATCTCGTAACCGTATGTTTTTCAACAACAACTTATCATCCTCGTTAATGTCCACTTTTTCTCGCACAAAAGAAATATTGTGGCGCTCAAAGTCCAGTTTCATCAGAACCTCAGTCTGATATCTTTTGAAATCATCCAAAGAAGGATAGGTGACAGCTTGAGAGTGTCGCTCAAATCTGTGAGGAAAAATTAGATTGTTCAACTTAAATCGAAATACAAATATCTATTTTGCATTTACTTTAATGTAATAAACCCATGATCCCTGGAGGGATTAGGCCCAGATTCGCCAAATGGATACAACAGACCATCCACGCCGTGAGCTGATCTCTGTAAAACATTTATTTACTTTCAGCCCAAAAGATTTTTGAAAATAAACCTCAGGTCTTTTACCCATTCTAGAGCCACTTCGTCAGTTATCATGTGATTCATGTAGTTGAAGATGTTTATATTAACCCAGAACAACATGGTTGTTTCGGAACGGTTCTTTCTCTTTTTCACTGTGCATAAAGAAAAGCATAATTTTGCACCTCGAGGGAGGTCAGGTTGGGAAATATCGAACTCAAGCCATTCATCCCATCTTGGGTTTGCAGTCGCAGAATAAACAATCTGGAAAGTGTACTTGTTCTTAATCTAGCTATGAAAAACCAAAGTTTCACAATGATTTTTCATGTCGAGGATGTAATAAACCTGTCTGGTCTCTAAGACCTCACAAATTGCCTCTGTTCCATGAAAAATACCCACTCGGACAAAAATGGCATCTGTAAAATACTTTTGAAATCAACAATCTTCTTAATAATTATTTTAACGTAAGTGATAATCTAAAGTTAACAAAAACTACAAGTTTAAAGAAAATCAATCACCTGATTCTCTTAAATTCACTGAACTGACTGCAACAACCTGGAACCTAAAGAATGAATCGTATTCCCAAAGAAGTATCTCTTTGGATGGTTTGTTGGAAGGAAGAGGCTTTCTCATATAAGCAGGCTAAAAAATAAAATTGAGACTAAATAATTTCAGCTTATGACTCAAGTTTGAATGGATCAAGCTTACAATGTGGAATGTTTGCGGAGGCAAAGTATCATAAATACTTCTTTTCGACATTAGCATCAGATTTGGAATCACGTTTTTTGCAATGCAAGTACGAATGAACTTATATTGAGACAGCGGTACCTTGAATTATGAAAACAATCACATGAGTGCTGCAATCGGGTTTCTAACTTGTAGGTTCACCTTACCTCGACAAATAAATGTTGGTCAGAGCCTCCAACTTTAAGAACATAAGAAGATTTGTATTCCTCGACAACTCTAAGCTTTTCTTCCTAGAATTTATGGAAGAAATATTTTGGATAATAAGAAAGTTCACATACCTATTTCGATTTCAATTTTACGAAACTCTAAATATTTAAATGGAAAAACTGCTTTTAGAAACCTGCGATCGGTCCTGGCTGGAATGTTTTATGCGTTTGTAGATTGCCTCCTTGATTATTTGTTCCGGAAGATCGGTAACTTTAACAGCTATTGTATACTTCTGTTTGTGCAAAGCATCGGTTAGAGACCAAACTGCAACCCTGTAGTTATAAAAGCCATTAGTGGCTTACCAAAATAAAAGGGCTTAGATTTTCGACTCTCAAGATATTGACACTTTTTCTAAAAGTAAAATTATAGAAGGGCATTTTTTGTGCGGGCACAGATTCCCCCACCCCAATTAACACAAAAATTATCATCTATCCCAACCAACCCCCCCTTAACTAAAAGGGAATTTATTGCTAGCCTAACCTAACCCAACCAACAGCCCCCTCCCCCAAGTATGCTTCCCCTCATCTGTCACATCCAATGATGGTTTTTCTAAATATCCTCCCTCGGGAGAGAGGGCAAATAGGCTGTACTCGCCTGATCATTCCATTTTCAAGCTTTTCTTCTAAATTTTGTGGCAGTTCTGGTGAGCTTTCAATTTCTGGGGGAAACTTGTAAAGAGCTTGGGATTCAGCGAAACGCGAGTCTCTCTCCTGGAATATTTCTGATACGAACGAAAAAATGTTTCTTCGAAATTCGATTACTTCAGCTCCTTTGACATCATCAAATTCGTGAACGGAAAATCCAAGGGCAATACTGAGTACAAAAATTGCGTTACATACATTAAGAGTGAGGGATGCATTAAAAAGAGTACCCGATTTCAGAATTCAGGATCTTCTCTTCCTTGTTTCCCTCTGGCGCAACGAGTTTCAGTACCGGTAAGAAAAGTTTGAGATCACAAAGACGGCGATTCTCGTCATAAAATTCTTCTTTTTCTGCGTCCTATAAAATTATTATTAAATTCAAAAGTATGAGGCTTTCAAGAGTTAAGTCACTATTTAATTTCATTCTAGTTTGGTTAACGTAAAGTTTAAAGAAATTTTAAAAAGTTATACTAACCTGTGTTACAGATACGAACACGTAAGACGAGGGTTTTTTCAACAAGTGAGATAATGGGTAATTACGAGCCTCTTTCCACTGCATCAAACACGTTTCAATTTAAATTTTATTTTCTGCTTTAAAAACTTCAATTTAGCTCATTATACCAGCTCTTTTTTAATTTTCTCCAAAACCGAATCTCTGTAACATTTGACAGGTATGATTACACCTGTTGGAAGAAGGCAATCCACCAAAATTGACTGTGGCATCAAATGATGGCCCCATAACTCTGAAATAGTTAAATACAATAAGTATAAAAAAAATGTTTTAAAATTAAAGTTAAGAAAAATTGTAGATTACCTCCAGACGAAGGAGCCATGATTTAAACTTTGTTGTACGTTACGATTCAAAAGTATTTACATTTGCTGTATAAAAATACAATCTTTAACTCCACGGAACTTTTATGATTTGCACTTTTTTAATAAATCTGCTTACAAAATAGACCAAAGTTCCCTCAAATTCGGGTAGGACAACACACGGTGTTAAGATTTGCAAAGAAGCCAGCATTTTTATTTTCTGAAACACAAATATTATTTTTTACTTTTAGATGATATAAAAAAGTTGACTTATTTCAGTTGGTTGTTATAAAAGCCTCAATTTAGTGTTGCCAAAGAGTAGATGCTGCACAGTAAAAACATGGTTTTCATGACCAATTTTCAGAAAAGAAGCCTACTTTAAAGTATGAATGTATTGTACCTCAAAACTCCATCAAATTTTTGAGTTTCTTATATTTATGTTACAGACGCACGGTTATAATTGTACTGCAACGAAATATTCTAATTTATTTAGCCAAAACAAACGTTACCACACAGAAACATACAGATTGTAGTTAAATTTCGTAGGTTTCGTTGGTACAACGTGAGACGCGAGTTATGTAAAAACACGTGGCTGCACAACCAGTCTTGATCTAGCAATAATTAACCCTCAAGAATCAAATGTGTAATGAAAATATCAAAATGCAAAACTTTTAAAGACAAGAATGATTTTTAACATAAAGCAAAAATTGACAAGGTATGGTACTTTGGCGTATGGCAAAGGCCTCATTTATACCTTAGCAACTTTTTACTTCGTGGCGCTGATAAATAAAAAATCAAAACATGTTTTGATTTTACATTTACAAAATTTTGCATTTTGCAACTCGAATGAAACACATGTTGTGGTCTCTGATGGTTGGTGTGTAATTATTATCTGTCTTCTCTTTTACAAAAGTAAGTATGATTTTGAGGTGATCTTAAAATATACTCATCATCTTGAATAGTTTATCTGGAAATTATCTTTAGCACATAGCTTGTAATAAAAAATTAAATTGTAACTAAAAATTTTAGGCAGGGTGATGGCTGCCAATGATCTAGTGTGCAATTTTACAACAAATGTCTTAAGAGTTAGGCTTCAACCCTTCTCAGACAATACCAAGTCTTCAGCTGATCTTGAGAATCTTACCATGAGACTCTTGGTTGGAAAAAAAACTTTTCTTGAATTTGAAAAGTTCGACCCATGTGGCCAACGTTTTGTGAAAGAAAAAGTATTTCAACTCGATCTAGGAAATGTGCAAGTGACTGTGCGTTTCATTGATAATGAAGTACATTTTCGATGGTTGACTGATGTACAACAATTTGAACTAATAGTTGACCTGCCAGAAAAATGTAGTCGTTCCCAAGTTAGGTAACAAAGCTGCTCTCATTAACTCACCCAAGAATAATTTAAGGTCAATTTTGTTGAAACTTTAGGCCAACATATCATTTTGAGTTGAACCTACGATCCCTAAGGAGAGGCAATCTTAAAATTGAGCGCGTAATCAGATTGTCAAGTTCACAAAAAGAAAAATTCCACGCATCAGTTGAAGCTATTTTGGTTTCTCAGACCTTTAAGAATCTCAAACCTTACGTCCAGAGAGTCCTGGACAAACGCCCTACTTTGGCTGATAACAGTTTGTCTCAAAAATTACAATTTTGTGACAAAAATCATAGGGAACTGATAGACTCTATCAAGCTTCACCTCAGGTCCAAAAAATGAGAGCCACCATTTCAATTTTTTGATTCTTTCTACAGGGTTGAGATTAGCCTTATGATAAATTTGTCGAAATTTTGTTGCTTCATTACAACTATTATCAAATTATATGCTGTGATGTGGAAGTTCTTTTGTTTCAATAAATTGTCAAACTGAATGTGAATGTAAAAATACTTTTTGAACAGAGATATTTTTTCAGATGTCGGTACATTTTAGCAATGTCGAATCGAGCGAGAGAAAGAGGCGAAGCAATGATTCTGAGCCTGAAGCAGATGAAAGCCATATTTCGAAGCTTTCCGATGAGCCCAACTTTGGCATGATATACTCATCAGCAAAAAATCCAAAACTTCTTAGGAGGCTGGAAAGCTATTTGAAAAAGAATCAATCAAGTGTAAGCTGCTAAAATACTCTTTTTCTCACACACAATGATAAATGTCACGCTTTAGCCTATCTTTGACTTTGACAAGATGGTTGAAGAAATGAGAAAAACTTATCCTGAGTACGAGCGAATAAAACTTCCAGTTTCAAAAAAGATCTTTGCAAAGTCAATGGATTTGCTATTGGAATCAAAGCAGACTAACAAAGCAGTTGGAAAAAAGTAAGGGTTGAAAATATTTTATCAAATGTCGATGTTTCTATGGACGAAATAAGATCTTTCTCTTCTAGACAAAAAATTCAGACAAATAGTCAACCTGATTCGCCGAGATCTGACTTCAATGAGCAAATTCTTTTCTCCAATATAGAATCAGGTTTTACATCAACCTTGTGTAGGCTCAATCCTCAATTTTCATGCAAAATATACGTTCCTTTCAGGACCGTTCACTGAGTCGGAGTTGATTGCTTCCAATGGGTCTGTCAGAGATTGTAGAGGTAGATTGCAAGTGATGCATACACTTAAAAAGGAAAAATTTTAAAGAAAATTTTAGGGTACTTATCCTCACTGTCGGGCCTACCTGTTTTGCCAAAGCGACAAAATAATAGTGTGACTTGTACTATTGAGAGTGAAGATGATGAAATTCAAGTGATAGAAGACTCGTCCCTACGGATAAATGATGAGCCTGGTCATGACAGTCTCCCTAAAGTGAGTCAAAAAGGGCCTAAAATATCTGGGAAAAAGAAAAAAATTGCAAGTTCTGTAAGAGACAAAAAGTCAATTTTCGAAGTTTGCAATTCTTCAACCAATTTCTCAGATGTAGGTGGGGTCGACAAAGTACTTGTGAAAGTAAGTTGAGACATTTGTGATATATGTTACTTTTCATATAATTCTTGAGTTCCCTTGTCAGATTATGAGGTTGTTGGTGCACCTCAAACTTCCCCAAGTTCTTCATCACTTCAAAGTAGCTCCACCACGTGGAATCCTTTTGCACGGACCTCCAGGATGTGGAAAGAGTTTGATTGCTGATGCAGTAGCAGGTTGAGTAATTTTTGCTTCCTCAGCCAACTTGGATTCATGTAACTCAATTTAGGAGAGCTTAAGATACCCACGGTAAAAATAGCAGCGACTGAAATCGTATCAGGAATATCTGGAGAATCAGAAAAAATGTTGAGAGAACTTTTCGAATTTGTGAGGATTGAAAAAGATCATCTTGAAACTTTTTGCCTAATAACCTTTCAACTTTTTTTTCTTCGAGGCAAGGACACAGTCGCCCTGCATTATTATAATGGACGAATTGGACTCTATAGCTCAGCACCGTCATAGTGCAAGCAAGGGTATGGAAGGTAGAATTGTAGGACAGCTTCTTGCATGTATGGACAGTTTAGGCGAGCCCAAAGATGGAGAGGAATCGCAAGTAATTGTTATTGGAATCACGAATAGACTTGACGTATTGGACACTGCTTTACGCAGAGCTGGACGATTTGAAAGGTAATATAACTTGCACATTATCTCGAAAAATACTCCATTCAATTTTCATGGATACTTCAGCGAAATACCGATTGGAATTCCGGATGAAACCTCGAGGCTTGAAATTTTAAAAGTCTTAAGTCGTGATCTTAATCTATCTACAAATTTTGATCTTCGTCATCTGGCACGGTTGACCCCAGGCTACGTAGGATCAGATCTCAAAGCACTGCTCAGAGAAGCAGCATTGAATTGTCTCAACAGGGTTTTGCTGCAGGTCAAATTATATAAATGATAGATAAGTATTTTGAAGCAACGCATCTAACACAAAAAAATGGCCCTCAGGCAAGGCATGAAAAATCCTCAAATGAAGAGCTCAGTTTACCTGATTTACTTGCATTATTGTCTGATGAGACTTCAATACCTGATGAGGTACTTTCAACTGTCAAAATTGATCTACCTGACTTTGAAACTGCGATCAAGATTGTTCAACCTTCATCAATGAGAGAGGGGTTTGCCACTGTACCTAATGTGACGTGGTGGGCACAAAAAGAATATTTCTCTTTGTTAATTAATCAATCAGGAGGACCTGAATTATTTAGGGATGACGTCGGAGCCTTGGAAGAGATCCGTTCAGAACTCGAAACAAGCATTCTGGCACCGGTCAAACATCCAGGTCTCAAATCATGAAATCTTGGCTCATTATTGAAACTTCGAAAAGTAAACAATTATTATTTCGTTAGAGGTGACCAAGGCCTTTGGAATGGAAGCACCAACTGGTATTCTACTTTGCGGACCACCAGGGTGTGGGAAGACTTTACTTGCCAAAGCCGTTGCCAACGAATCTGGCATCAATTTTATTTCTGTGAAAGGCCCAGAGCTGTTGAACAAGGTTTGATGATTAGACTAATTTTCGAAAACGAAAGTGAAGCTGTCACAGGTATTTCATCTTTTTTAGTATGTGGGTGAAAGTGAGCGAGCGGTACGTCAGGTATTTGAACGGGCCAAGAACTCGGCACCATGCGTTATTTTCTTTGATGAGCTGGATTCTCTTGCCCCAAAAAGATCTGGTATTAACTAAAAACAAACCTTAAAGATCAAGCTGTCAGTCTTTTGTCCCCCTTATTTTTAGGATCAGGAGACTCAAGTGGTGCCAGTCGAGTTGTAAATCAACTTCTTACAGAGATGGACGGAGTAGAGGGTCGTCAAGGTGTTTACATTATGGCAGCTACAAACCGTGTCGATATAATTGATCCAGCTATTCTTCGACCAGGTAATTTTCAAAGCACAAGACCAAGAGTGAATTGTAGTTTCATTAATGTAAATGGATCGATTTATCTAGGACGATTACAAAAGATTCTTCATGTTGGCTTACCTTCTCCATCAGATCGAAAGAGCATTCTTGAGGCATTGACCAAGAGGAGACCTCAACTAGGCTCCGACGTAGACTTCAAGTCGATAGCAGAAGATCCAGTAATTGATATCTCAAATCCTTTTAAACTTATATATAGGTTTTTGTTTGAATTTTTTTTTTACAGCGATGTGAAGGATTTTCAGGGGCAGATTTGTCTGCTTTGGTGACAGAGGCATCAACTTTTGCATTCAAAGAGGCTATTCGAGATATTGAGAAAACCAACACTCCTGGTAAACTTATCTACACTATAAAATCACCTATTTTTAAGCAACAAATCATGTGCAAAATATTATCTTTCTCTTTATAGACTTGAAAGTGCACCTTAGCCATTTTAATGAAGCCTTTCTTAAAGTCAAGCCCTCTGTGAATGCCAAAGACAAACTTTATTATGAAAAGAAGCTCAGAAGACAGGGTTTGGAAGTATCCCCTTGATGAATTTCAAACTTTATGATAAAGAACCTAACTTGGCACGTTTTGCTTCCCAAAATATATTTTTAAAGTCAGATTTTTCACTTTTAATTTTTGGTTATTTTCATTTGTTCTCACATCCCCAACCTCAAGGGGAGACGATTCTTCCTTTTCTCCCTGCCAACTTTTTGCCAGCCAATAAGGTGTTCAAGTTATGATCCCAAGTCAAAGACTCGGGGTTCATGCTCATGCAGCACAATTCAACCCCCATGGGTTGCTATGTAAAACACACATTTTTCACACATCTTGAATTAAAAAGCTTATTTTCCTTGACAAGAAAGGTACAATATAAAAGTTGTTTGGCATTGCCAACTGGGAATTAGATCTATAGGAGGGTTCAATCCCAGGCGTCGACCTTTGACCACAGAAAAAAAGCGTAAAAACTCAGCATCCAACAATGGCGCCCAGGCCCTAGCTGAAAAAAGGGCTAATTAATCCAAGTAGCCTAAAAAATGCGACTAGAAACTTAAAGAGAAGTCACATTGTGGTATAGTCCGGACCTCAGCACAAAACAATTTCATCAGGGATGCCTGGGTTCGATGGACATAGTTTCAGTAATATATCATCAGGCCAGCTGTCAATCAGCATCGTTGTCAAAAAATTCGTCCTTTAATTGATTTTTATAAAAAATATGTCATTCATTTGATCAGCTTTTATAAAGTATAATCAGGGTAAACCAATTGTGATCGAGATGGGTGCATGATGCCTGCTGATTGGGTTTTAAGAAATACAAAAATAAATTTTACCATTGGAGCAGAATATGGGGTTGTTCTGTGAGATCTGATGACCATTTTTAGTACGGCGTATGATCGTGTGGGTACAGCATATGCCTTCAACACTAATTTATCAACCGGGATATGCCAGGTGTCCCAGATTGTTTGTGTAAAAAAACTAAGTGTTTAATAACGCGTTTAGGAAAATTACAGATAAGAATTTAGAGCTGCCTCCATTTACTTAACGTTAACAGTAAACATTTGTTTTTGTTTCCCGGACGGGCCGGACCCCGGTTTTTACAAATCAAATATTAGTAAACACACAGATATAAAATGAACCTAGACATAGGTATCATTGGACTTTTTCTTTAGGAAAGGTTTTGTGACTGATTCATAATTTTTTACTGCTTTTGTTTTGAACTTTTGCCTTCCGTCTTATTATTATTTCGAAAGCATGACTGCATAAAAAGGAATGACAAATGACAATCTCAATAGCTACCGGAACAAAGAAATAAAGGGCGATTGCTTCCAATTTTGACCCCAAAGTCCTGGCCAATTCTCAAGGAATTGGTTTCAAATCAACGCAAGAATTTGGTTATGGGTTTTGGTAAGTAGTCGAATCTTAAAAGAGCGTCAAGATGCCAAATGCTGACAGTATTTTAATGGCTTAAGAATAGATTTTGATGATGGGCGATCCGTTTGATTCTTGGCTGGAAACAAGGTTGAAAGAATTAGAAGCTGACGATGTGTTCATACCCTACATCAGAGGGCTGCTGGTAGTTACTCGCTTTCTTCTTACCTCGCGATTTCTTTTTTCCAAGTTTGTTGTATGATTTCAGGAGGGCGAGGAATCCTTTGAAGAGAAAACTTCCTCTTTGTGCGACCTGCTCGCCAGCATGGGACTGGAGGATGTAAAAGAAACATCTCGACAAGTAGGTAAAAGTAAGGCTAGAAAAAGAAGTACTAATAACTTCATGAAAAGGCCACGTATTTATATTGAATTTTTGCTCCATAGATTTGGTTGGAGTGGACCAACTTCCAGTCCAATTCTAACGAGCCCAAAGTTGGTGCAATTAGCGGAGAAGATCTGGAAGGGGCTATGAAAAGTGTGAGCCTCAGCGCAGCCCTGGTTTGATGCAGCAAAACATAAGATTGTAGATAACATATAAAATAAGTGACCACCATTTTTAGGAGAGCATAGCAGATTCTCGGTCCAAAGAATATGCAGCGTCGAAAGCCTTGATAGCCTCGAAAGGTGCAGCCGACAAGGAGGTCAAAGCAGCCATAATGGCTAGTTACTCTCAAGTAAATGAATAAAGATGAATTATTGTGTGTTGAATAAGAGATGAATTATCTTTAGGTTGCCGACAACAGCGATGAAGAAGCGTCAGGAAAGGAGGGTGTTGAAGAAGTTGGCGAGCGAAATCTTAATGCCGAAGTAGTTGCCAAGGCTGAACGCGACCAGAGGGAAAAAAGTCGAGCTCTTGCAGCAGCTAAAAAAGACAAAGATAAGGAAGATCGTGAGAAACAAAAAAAGCAAGCTGAAGAAAGGAAAAAGAAGGCACAAGAAAAAAGTGCCAAAGTTGAAAGGAAAAGATAGTTATATTCATTTTCGATTAATTATGTATCAAGATTCACATCTGATTTGTAAAATAAACGTTTATTTAAAAGTGTCCTTTGATTTCAAAATAAGTTGCCATTGGGTATGCTTACTAGTTTACTATGGAGAAGACTTAATAGGTTAACGTGTGGTGTGTGCACATGGAAACACTTCTTTTATCAAAATTAACTTGCTATGTTATGAAAACTACTGGCAAAAGCTAGAGCAATAGCAACAAGGTCTCGTGGTGTAGTGGTTATCACGTCTGCTTTACACGCAGAAGGTCCCCGGTTCGAACCCGGGCGGGATCATTTTTGTTTTTTCGTGCTCAGATATTATTATGTTTAGTTTAGGTAATTACAGTAGGGTAACAAGTACTAATTCTCAATAAACAAATTTAGTTTAAAATTATTATAATTGTTCAAGATCAAATTGCAACCGCGGTCAATATATGGCGCCCTTGGTTACCGTTTTATAGTACGTCCAAAACACAGCTAAAATATGATGCGATTTAAAAGTGTAATTTTTCTTGAAATTTTTTGAATGAGCCATAGAGGAAGAAGAACTTACTCCAATTTCCACTTTGATACCTTTTTCAATAAAAAGTAGAACGTCTGTCTCGCCCTTTTGATTGGATCCACGGCTTAAAGTCAAGCTGCAGGTCCTGAATTTTCACTTTCTTATTAAATATTAATTGACTTGATTTCTTACTTAACTTGGTTTGCTTTTGTTTACTTTTTTTCTAACGGTTTTACCATATCAGCAAAACGCCCCCTTAATGTTCACTGACCTTTGCCTTTCAAAATTTTATTGACTTTTTTCTCTAGCTGTTGCTTTTCTCTTCTCAGAGACAATTAAAATTTTAAGGCCGCCGAAATCTCATTGTGATAAGCTATAAGGAGTGTAATAGTCACTGTAATGCAAATACCAATCCCCACTCCAATAAGCCACTTTCTGACTTTATGGCACCTTGACTTGGGAAGGGTAGGGCAATAACAGTGTCCATTTGCCTCTCCTTGGGTCAAGAAGTACCTCGACGCTCTGAAAGACCCTCCGGAAGAAGAAGAAGAGATGCACGTTTTGGACGCAGGATGGTTCACTTCGAAATGAACTGTTTTGTCCTTTCTTTCCAGAACCCTAAAAGCCGTGTCCTCTTTCTGGGAATCCTTGTACCATTTGCCGATGGTGGCACTGGCCATTGCCTCTTTAAAATTCAATTTTTCAAAGTCGAGCTTCCACTCTGAGTCTTGCTCCAAAGCTACAGCGTGAAATTGCTTGATCAGGTCTGCCAAGTCTTGGCATCCTGAAGCAATATTGACCGCCTCTTCAAACTTGACCCATTGGTGTTTGGCTTTCACTTCTGCCAGAGGTGATGCCTCTGCCAACCGGTAGGCAATGCTGATCTTTTTTGAGTCCTTCTTAGTGAATGACACCTCTTTTGTAATGTTGGGGAACACCTTGATTTCTTCTGAGGTCAATCCAGTGACGGACAAAATTTTTGCCCTAGCAGCTTCGGCAATTGTCTTTTCATCTTCTTCGGCCTCGGCAGTTGTGATGCACCAGGTGTGGGGGATCAAATTTAAAAATTCAATTTCAGGGACTTTGCGAATGAGGAGGATGGCACCGGCTCTTTTTGGGGTTGCCGGTTCGGCAGGACAAATGGAAGCTACAGAGACATCTAAAAAAGGTGCAAAAAATGGACGGAAGTGAAAAAAGAGTATGATTTGATTCACCTACCTGAATGTTTTGATTGCTCTCCTTCTATTTTGTGACACGAAATGCTGCTCACAGAAAGGGACTCGGCAGACAAAGATGTCTCGCTTGAACACGGGTTGACAGCAGGTGCCAAAGGTACTGACTTTTGCCGAGAAAACTGATTTGTAGGGATGCTTCTGGCAGGCGAGCAAACCTTGGGACGGGAAACACATGCTTCACTTTTACAGATACAACTACAGCCCCAGTTTTTCTTCAATTTGCAGCATATCCATCCAATCAGGCAATGTTTCCTTGTGGTTTGTCCCGAGCACGGCTTGATCCAGTAGAAAAGTGTTGTCAAGGCTGTCAAGGCGAGAGCTCCTACAAGGGCCTCTATCCTCTGAGGTTTTTGACCGTGGAAAGTGTAGGCCAACAAACCACAAGTGCCTGAGAGGGCCAGCAAAGGGAGAACAGAAAAAGTTTGAATATTCATTTTTACCAAAAAAAATTTGACTTAAACTCATTCACAGATTTTTCAATATTAAAACTTGGCCTTTTGAAAGTTGTCTTTTCCCGGAATCCAAAGCAACCCCCCTTTTTAATAATATTTAATTGGAACAAATAAAATATTCCTTTTTGGTAATCAATAAATAAGGCACAGTCTTTTATAAGATGTTGTTTTTCTTTTGTGATTATATTTAACACAACTTTTTAGGGAGTCTGGGAATATGAGATTCAGGGTTCAGTACCTTGCCATCCTTGGCCTTTTGAGCCTTTACAGAAGTAGTTATTGAGTAGCACGGACCTATACTCACAAAGTCGTATAAGTTAACCTTTTGTGAGGTTTTAGCCTAAAGGCATAAAAACCCTGGGCCTTAAGGGTTGAGGCTCAAATGAAAAACATTGTTCCATCTCAGTGATGTGACGTTTATTATACCAATAAAGAGGCTCAATTGTTTAATGTAAATCTGTTTCATTAGTTTGATAAGATCAAAAAATATTTGATGGCTAAATCAATTTCAACAATCTTCTTGACAGAACGTAACCTACCTCTTTGTGTGAGAGTGACACACATAGAGTAAAAGCTATAAAGTTCGAATAATTTCACTTATATCACGATTACATTTTAAGAAAATTTGAGTCTCTAAAAGAAGAAAAAAAGCAGTCATCGTCTGTGATGAATGAAATTTCAAATTTGCCGCATGCACGCATTGACTCCTGATCGAGGTGGTTTTTTTAATTGCCAAAGTTCGAACTTTTTAAAGATTTGATAATTATAAACAAACTGTGCTTTTCCCACTTTTTAAAGTTTTGGGTTTACTTTAGTTTCAAATTCAAACTTAATTTAGTGTTGATTATTTTACTATTTTGGGTACATTTTTGAAAAAAACCCTAACACTTTAAGTGTATTTCTTGACTATTAAATTTTATTTGGTGGTTTTAAGAGTTTTTTTCAAGTTTAAAGTTCGAACTTTCGCTATTAAAAAACCCACCTTTAACTGCAGTATGACACGATTTTTTTAGGCATAAGGCCAATTATTGTTAAAAATAGTAAAAATATACGTTTCTCTCTTCTCTCGTCAAAAATCTAAAATTTTAGTCTAGATATCTAAAACGTGAAAGACGAGTTCAAAAGAAGCCCTTGATCCCACTTGACCGTGAACTACAGGGACCAAGAAATTGTCCAAATGGTTCATCAGTTCACCAGGAAGCGGAGAAGACTTGCTGCCTGCTTCATAGCCGGCCTAATGAAATTAACCTTATAGCTAAATGAGTTTTATTTTAGGTGAATTCTCTCACATTTTCAGGATCCAAGTGCACTCTAACTGCTAAAGGTGTAAGATCTGAAGACTTGAGCTCCTTTAAGTGGGATCCTAGGGCAAAACAAACAGCATCTGCCACCTGACTCGCCACTCTGGCTGGATCTAGAAAAAAACCCACAAAATCAATAAAACTTGTAAGTTTAGCAAATAAAAGGTTGCTGGCTTTACCTGGAGGATCTGTATATTCAGCGTGAGAATTTTTAGCTGTAGATGGCAACAAGAAAAGCTCTGTCCAGCGAATCAGGTACTCTCCAATAACTACATCCTGCAAACAACATTTTAGACTTATTGGAGTACAACAAAAAGAGGGTGAGAAAAATTTCCTTGCTTACCCTTGATATGGCACCTCTTACTTTCACAGATGTTATGCCGTCCATAGGGCTACCATCGATAACACTTTTTATCCTAAAATCAAAAGGTTGAAGCAACGTTATGACTTAAGTTGTCTTTCTCGGACTTACCCAGCGTTGACAGACAAATCATTTTCGACCCACTTCAAATAAACTGTTTCGTCTGGTTTTTCAGCTCCGATGGGTCCGCAGTCGATCTGACAATCCTCCATCTGGTTGAGAGACTTTCTAATCTGAAGCATGCGCTCTTGGCTTACTTGAACCATGATTCCATCTTCGACAATGCTATAAATATTCGGAAAAATTTCGGTGAAATAAATTATATCTTTTTTGTTGTCCAGGTCTTCTACCTAGATTTTGCAGTGAGACCTGATGCACTTTTAAGAGCACCGTTCAAAACTAAAAAACTTGCTCCAGTCACTGAAAAAATGCATACATTTCAATACTTGTATTGATTGAAAAGGAAAAGATGAGCCGACCTTTTCGAGGCTTGTTCAGAATATTGATTGCCTGAGTTTCGTAGTCACTGTTATTCATTGGGTTTCTCGGGGGTTCGTTTTCATCTCTTTGGACAGCAACCTATTCACAAAAAAAGTATTTTGACCCGACTTAATTGGCTTTAAAAAAAGACATTTGGAAAATTCACCAAGTGGGAGTCTGCCTGAGAACTAAAATTGGCTCCCAATGCTAGTACAGGATCATTACTGTTTTGGAGAGCCCTTTGAATTTGAGAATAACTGAAAAATAACCAGACTGAAGCATCACGTTAGAAAGGAAAAATTTCGAGACCATTTAAAAGCTGGAAAAAAGAGTGTTTTGATTGAGTTTGATTTGCTACCTATTTTTAGGGATTATGATTGTGGTGAGTTTGTCCTCCATGTGAATCACCATGGCTCGAATTATGGGCAAAGAGTAACTAAAGTTTCTGAAATCCTAAATTTTTTAAAAGCAATAGATTTGTGTGAGGAAAGTAGTATAATCTTAAACAAAAAACATGTCGTCGTCGTACGCTCAAAAGTTTCATTATTGTATTTCCAATTTCCTTAAACACAGTTTGTCTCTGACGTGTCGACCATAAGGGACAGGGGTAGTAGCGGGCTTCAGCTCCCAGTCTGAGCTACAAAATACAGAAACATTGAATCACAAAAAGTTTCGAGTCACAGAAAAAGTCTTACCAGTAGTCTCAAAGGGAAAACTCTCGCCCAAGGCATTTCCCACTTGGTGAGAAGAACAGCACATAAGAAAGGACGTGCAGGCAGGTCCAGATTATCAACACTCTAATTTTAAATTGAATGAAATTTTGGGACAATGTTGAATAATAATGAATTAGTCAGTTTCTTGGTTTTCCCTCACTTGAAAGGTTGGTCTAAAGAAGAGAAAACCTCCATATTGAGTGCTGTCAAGGAATGGTTTCCCCGACAAAATGACCGAGTGACCCATATCACCAATCTAAGTAAAATTAAAATTTTGTAAGAGCAGCCTAAAAAGTGAGGTTGCTTTCATCAACCTGTGTGCCAGATCCAGCAAGTTCATATATTGACTGAAAGTGTTCAAAGATTTCTCTTGGAGGTAAACTTTCACCTTAAATTATTCAGTGAAACTGAATCATAAAGGCAAGGGTTTTTTTTAAATCAAAATCAAAACTTACCAGACATTTGTACAAGTAAAAGAAGAATTTCGTCTTGACCCACAGCCGTCATTCCAAGAGTTTTGAAATTCCACACTTTTTTATTGATAGGTAAATCTTTAAAAAGAAAATAGTCATTAAAAATAATGCTGTTGAAGTTTTGATGTGAAAAAGAGCTTACACATGACAAGGGACACATAAACTCTAAGGTTTCGATTGACTATGAATGGAACAATCTGGTCTTCTTGTTCACTGAAGGCAGATCTAAGCTCTTGCTCATCCACCGGTCCTCGACCGCTCACATAAGGTAGTTGGTTAGGGGGAATCATGCTCCTGTGGAGTACAAATTTTTCGTTCAAGTTCAAACAGTGTTGGCAAGCTTTGTTTATATTTTTTGTACTTGGTGATTTCAGACCCTCCAGCGGGGACACGGTGCCCTCTGCGTCTGCCTGATGATCTTGAATGGTGGTGGCTTCGTCTTGAAGAAGAGCTTCCTTCTTCATCCTTCAAAAGTATATAAATGGGCGTCATTTCACATAGTTTTCTATTTAGTTCACATGTCTAACTTCCCAACGCTAAGGAAATTTCTAGACAATGCTGTTTTACGGGTCATGTGAAATTAGTTAACTTGTAAAAAGAGGTAAAAGTGTCTGTTTTACCAGTTCAGTAAGTGCTCCTCCGGGCCTGATCCCGTCAGAAAACATGACCTACAATTACATACAAAAAATGTGAATTATTGGCCAAAATCCAGTTTTGACTGAATTAAAATTTCTTGTAATTAAAAAAATTCCGTTCACCTGTTTTTGGTCACTTGATGGTGTTGCATCAAACCTCTTAAGAACACTAATAGGAACGACGACAGATGGAACAGGCATAGAGGTGTTTGAAGCCTAAAATAAAATAAAAAAATTTAAGCGCATAAACAAAGAGTTGATCAAAGTTTGCAAACACACTTGCAAGTGAGGAGGAATTGTAGAGCAGTATTCCATGGGATTTGCAGGATTTGGTACACGGTCGCCGAGGTGTTGTCCACCGATGCCTCCTTGTAAATGTATAACCATTTGAAGCCTTGATCAAGGGTTGAAAATCATTTTATTTGAGTAGTTGCAAAAGAGTCATATTTGTTGAACCTCTCAAGAATTCCTTTGCAAGGTTTACAAACGCGAGCTTCCTTTTCCTCAAGGTAGGGAAGTGGTGCTTTTTCTGAACCACAAAGGCTGCACAAGACTTTCCCGCACGCTCTACAATGATGACGTCTTTTGACCTAGGTTTTATTTTGATGCACAATAAAATCAAAACCATCAAAGTTTACATTGAACTAGTTCAGAACTTACGAGAGTGAATTTTTGATCGCATATCATGCACACAGGGGCCTCCGAATCAGGAACCCAAAATGGTATCACTTTGCCAAGTATTAGTTGGTCTTCAGATAAGCCCTGGATTAATTCTTGAATTTGAGTGTTTCCTGGTCCGCTGGGGTTGGCAGGAGTGCTTCCCGGAGGACCTGGTAAAATAATTTTATTCTATATGGAGAAATAACATACACTTCAACATGATTCATTAAAAAAAATGGCATATTTTTCCCTTTTGTGCAATTTACCTCTCACTAAAACTACTGTTGACCCTTACCCATCAACATTTCTGAGTAACCAGAGGTAACTTAGAAGTGACCTATATACTACGAATCAGGGATAGAGAAACAGACTATGGTATGCTGGCGAAGAAGAGACGATTCAATCATCAACCCTGGATGCAGAGATACAAAAGAGCGTCAAATGCAACACCTTAGCCCTAAATCAGCAGAGGCTTGACCCTTTGATTTCTACTTTAGAGGAGTCAAATAGATGCCCCAATTGGTCCCAAAGAATAGCCTAGTTATATCCGTCAGTCTGACTCAGTCATTGTTGATTCAACTCAGGTTCTCGACTTACAACTTTTCTGAGCCTATCTCTTTGCTTTTGACCCAGCCACACCATATCTCTGATTTGAAATAAGTACTGTATTCTTTTTAATTATCATAGTTGGTGGATGGTCAAAAATCTATGTATCCTCGCCAAAGACAGTGTTACTTTCTTCGGGATAAGTTTATCTGATATCAATAAGATCATATTTGTGCTATAAGCCTTATCAGGGATTGCTTGAGCACATTTTCCCAACCAATAAGCTTGCTGGTCTGCAAATATTTTTCAATGACTTCGATTAGATTGACCTAAAAGAGAAAAGAAGCTTTGATACAAATTATTACTCACCAATATTTGCGACTTTTGGGGGCTCGTCGTTTTCATCTCCCCCCGCGTTTGGAGATGCAGTTTGATCAAGTCTGTCATCCCTTTTTTCTTGAACCCCAATGTCAAGTGTTGTGGGTCTGTTAGACGAGGATACATTTAGTGATGAATGAACAGGGTCGATTTCACTGTATGGAGGCGGACTCTCGCTTGATGCAGTCACAACTTCAACTGAAAAGTCGCAAATAATTTTTTTTATAAACAGCCGAAACTTCATAACATTTTTGTTGCACTTGCCTGGTTTCTTTCCGCTGTCGGTATCATTTTTTGAGTCGCATCTAAATAATTGTGAAATTAGTTAACAGTTTCGTAATCATACTTATTTTACTACCAATAAGCGTTAAAAGAAAGAAGGGCGGTAAATTGTTAAAGTTATCTCATGACGTTAAATAGTACCTCAATTCTTTCGGCCTTGCCCCCATTTCTCTCTGGCCTAGACATATTAGGAAAATTTGATCATCTCAAATGAAAAAATTCAATTTTGAATTACACTCACTTGCTATCTCAGCTTCTTTGTTTTCAAGCTCGGTAAAGAATTCCTCAAGTTTCTCGTCACTTATTTCTGGTGTCTCGAAGGAAATGCCTGCAACAACATTCAAGTGTTTGTAAAATTTTAAATGCCTTTGAATGCAAAAAGTGCTGCCCTTGTTTAAAAAAAAATAAAAAGGAATCATTCTGACCCCTTTATAAAATCTTATGGCAGTTTTAATAAATTTTAAACCTTTTTCAGAAATAGTGAATCCATCGATAGGCTCTGTTGATTCCTCTAATCTTGAACAGTATTTATCATAAATTGATTCGTGTTCTTGGCTGCTATGATTTGAAGATATTGATGTTGGAGGCAAATAATCCGTCTGTAAATCAATCTAAATTAGCACAATTTTTTAAATAAAAATATTAGGTTTCTTCAAAAAAATTTCTATGAATTGCTTTAAAAGAAGTATTATTAACTCGCACACATTCTTCAGATCTATAAGAGCTTCAAGCTTTTTAACTACCAAAAATTCTCTTACTAAGAATTCGGTTACCTTTGCCTCCACTTGTAATTCTGCAGTAGTTGATACCTCAGTACTTTTAGAAAACAAATAACCTTCGCTGCTATCATTTTTAATTTCAGCACTTTCATCTGCAACTAAAGATTTCATTTGGCAGTATAATATTTATGTACAAAAAGTTTATATTTTTTTGAATGTCACCTTCTGCAATGAAATGAGACAAAAGATTTGGTTCATCCTCTATCTTGTTTTCTTCATATTTTATCACATCTAAATACAGATCATGATTTAAGGTCAGATCATTAGAGGTACTTATCTCTGTTGCATTCAGAGACTCTTCTTCGTAAATTAGATCTTTAGATTGTATCCAGTCAGACTTTACTTCACATTCTGTATGGCTGTGAGACAGAGTGTCATTGGCTGAAGTCTCTTTATTTTCAGAGACAACAGGAATAAAACCAATCTCTGTTGTATTTGGCTCATCTACGGCCTGATTAACTTTCACATCACTTAAGTCATCTGAGAAGCTTTGAGAAAATATCTGTAAATATAAATAAATATAATGTGTCATAGGTTAAGAATAATTTGAAAAATTACCGAGACATTGTTTACTGCTACTCCATCTTTCAAAGTCAGCCTATTCACCGAAAGGACATTTTCATCTGCATCTGCTTCGTTGTCACAACCCTTCAAAGTTTTCTCCCTTTCTTCCTTGTCAAATTCAGATTCGAATTGGTCCAGAACTGCATCCAGGTCGACTGTTTGAAAGTCGCTCATTTTGAATGTGACATTCGCTCAACGTGTGTAAAAAAGTGTTGGTTTTTCGAATGCAGACAACTTGTGAGTTCTAAACTTCAGCCAACTTCTAGTCCAAAGTCAAAAAACTAGCCCTGATTTCTTGCATTGCCATCTTACCATGCATTGATAGGTCTTCTTTTCCTTATTATTCCATGGAAAAATTAATTCACCATCACCACACATACTTTTTACCTTGGAAAGAATTAAGCTGAGTCCACTGAGTTCTAAAATTAGACTTGGACTTTAATTTGTAGAAATACCCTACAAAAGCGATCGATTTTACTTCGTTATTATAAGTACGTAAAGTCAACAAAATTCAATTAATTTAGTACGACAAATACCTGCACGCAAAAAACTATCGATCGCACATTTCAAAAACATAGAATGCTCATCTTTTTTTATTTTTGTGCGTCGTGATTTCCGCGAGATCTTTGTTTACATGTGGAGATCTATGGAACAATAAAGTGTTATATTTTTGCAATCAGAAAGTCTGTTAAAAATTTAATTCTGTTTGTCTTACAAAATGCGAAATCACTTTCGGTAAATACTCTGATTACGATGGAAAATTACCTTTCCATTAACTTTCATAGTTTTTGAAGAAATCTGTTTCCTTTGATCAAAAATTGAGGTCGCATTGGTCACACTTTTTGATCTTGCTTAACAGATGTCCTTTTTCATTTGTTTGTTGGCCGTGCATGTAAAATAATTATAACTACCTGAACTTCATACCTCTCAAGCAAAAGTATCTTAAATTTCAAACTTTGTCATATTCTCTTATTATTTGTCACCATGGTGTTGAAAAGTGCTAATTTGGTTTGATATTAATTCCTAGACAATATGGATAACTCAGTGCTAAAAAGTAAATTCAAAACTTTCATTCAAAAAACTGAAAAACTAAAGCAAGAGTTTACCAGGTCAGAGTCTTTTAGTTCAGAATGTGGAGGTAAAATTCCTCAAGAATGGGCCAGGCTTGTTGCAGTTTCTCCAGGTAGAAAGGATGTCCTACCTTAATTTTACCTAAAAAGAAGATTTTTTTTATTACAACCATTGTTTCAAAGGCTCAAGACGCGACGAGGGTGTATTTGTTTCTGACAGTGAAAATGGGAATGGAGATGAGGAAGTTTTGTCAGGTGTGGTGGCTGCCTATTTTACTGATGGCGATTTTGATCCTAGTACTTTTGAGATGGAGGGTCTTGAAGTTGGTCCAAGCACAACTGAAGTCAATTTGGTAATAGGCAAAATAGCCAATAAAGAAAATATGACTTTACTAAATTCAAATATTGTTACGAAAAACAGCTAATGATTGATGAACGAAGAAAAAGACTTTTAAAGCAACTCAAAGTTGTCACCAGGTAAATTGATGGATAGATGCATAAAACTTTTGTCGCTTTATTATTTTTCAAAATATCGAGATTACAAATTGAAAATTGAAATTACGATTGTATCGTCCTTAGAAAAGCATACTCAAGAATACTCGAAAAAAGAGGTCAATGTGCTGAGGAGCTGAAAAAGATTACAGACTTGGATGAATCAATGATCAATGCATTAGGTTTATGCAAACAATCTAGGTCTAGTAGTTTTTGTTACGTTGATATCGAATTACAATTTGCAAAAGATGGAATTTTTTTCGAAAGAAATATGTCTTTCTTGGTCTATAAATAATTTTTTACCTGTTCCTAGAATGTCATTAGAAGATGCAAGGGCGAGACTTGCAGAATCATCACTTGGAATGTTATCAGCCGTGAAACGAAGACAGAGAATCCAAAAGCTCTTGCAAAACTTAACTATAATTGCAACTCTGGTAAGAAAAAATATTCAACAAACTAATCTGATATAAGTTAAATTTAGGAGTGAGCATTAGTTCAAAGAAGGAAATGGTGGTTGTGTAAGTGTTGGTTTTGGCCGACGAACGATGACCTAAAAAGATGTATTTTCCTTAGCAAAAAACCGATTTCCGTCTCCAAGAGCTGCTCTCTGAAATGGACTATCCCTCAGCTATACAGCTCTTAGTAAATGAACTCAATTATTTTGGCACTTGCTTCAAAATTGAATTTAAACCAAAATTTTAGCTTGAAGTCGAACAGGCTCTGAAGACCTACAGTCACTTTACTGCAATTAAACAGTTATCAGTCAAGCTACAAGACACCCTGGAGATGACAGAGGAGCAACTTGATGTGGCTTTGTCGAAGGTTTACGCAAAACTTTTCGCTAAAAACTTTCATTTAGAAATATATCGTTTTAGGTGTGCTGTGACTTTAATAGTGATCATTACAAAAGTATCCAAGAAGCCTACACTCTTTTGGGAAAGACTCAAACCTCAATGGATCAGTTACAAATGCACGTGACATCTGCTGTTCATAACCATTCTTGGAACATCGTATACAACCATGCAAACGAAAAGAAGAAAAGTGATGCTGACATTTCAAAGAGAGCATACCAAGGTACTTAGTGCCAAAATTTCCCTTCTATGTTACTGTATATTTATTTAACCATTTTCCAACAGATGTTTGTGTAATTGTACAAGATGACCTCTTCTTGTCGTGCCTCACTGAGCTTTGCCACGCCTTATGTCTTCTCATGGTTAGTTACAAAAGGATTGTGAAATGGCATGAGGCTGAGAGTCGAAATGCAGACTCCAACACAAACGTTGACAAGCATTTGGAGAGGCAATATGTACAGAGAAAACTCTCATCTGGACAGCACCGAATGTGGCAAGATGTACAGACAAAAGTGAGAGTGTTAGTTGTAACAAAAGAAGTCGGAACCAAAATGAACATAAACGATTTCATGAAGATGGTAAATAGAAAGTCTTCCTCACTTTTATTTGATCGAGCTGTTGACTTATTTGCACCATTTTTACTGGTCCTTTACAGATGAATACTATTCATAAGTTGATAGAATTTGGTCATGATTTTTGCGGAAGTGAATCAGATACCCTACAAGATTCCCTGAAGAATGAGTGTACGATATACTTTGCAAGATTTCACCATCAAAAGATGCAGGAAATAAAAATGCATCTAGAAAATGAAAGTTGGGAACTTTGTCCGGTTAAAACTACGTTCAAACTTACTCAGCTGAAGGTGATTTTAATTTTTCAAGGTCATGAGGCATTTGGGAAAAGGGGATTCGAGTCTCAATCAAAAAACTAGAATTCAAAATTTTCTATTTCAGGAATTTTTTGAAGTCCGGAAAATTTTCGATGAAGAAGGTCAAATAAACTCAAATGATATTTTCGTAGGTACTCCCAGGTAAACTTTTCCATAGTGTTTCAATGCATAAAAGCACCATCTTTAGAGTTCAAGACATATTTTAGCCGTCGGTTTCTCAATCCTGCTGGTGAAGATTTGGTCTCCCCTTTTCAAGCAATTCAAGGCAACATTGATGAAGCTGACGGTGTCGACGAAGATCTGTTTCAAGAAACTTTCCATTGTGACTCAACTGACTCAGAAAACGAAGAGGCAGAATTATCTCAAGACAAAATATTTGAGGACGACGAGACTGACATGCTAAAGTGAGACTTTTTTGCTTCCGTTTATTTGAACAATGAAAAGTTGCAATTTCAATTTTTCTTTTCTAAGATCAAAAGGAAATCAGAAGGAGACTCGATCCAGTTTTCATCTAGGGCCAGTCATAACTAACACTTCACTTTCTGTACTCCGAATTTATGGAAGCTACATTCATTTGGTACAAATATTAAATTTTTGCTTTTGTTTAAGTGTCCAAACGAAAAGATACCTACTTGTGCTTTCAGATGCAAATGTTTCGACCGATCGCAGAAAATATTTTCAAGTCCATGATTCAACATTTGGAATACTATTTGCAATCACTTTACTTTCTTTTTGCAAAGAGCAGTAAAGTAATATAGAACATTTTTATTTAAAGTATCAAACAAATCATTTTGAAATTTGACCAAAACACTATGAATCATTAGGCTGAAAGTCCTCATTACTTTGGCTTCGGCTCCACAAGTCCACGATTACAAAGCTTGCTTGCAAGAATCAGAGAGGAGTGAGTACCATGCTCAATCATACCTTTTTAAGTTTGTGACATTGCTATTGTCGTTTAGTATCAACTTTGAAGCACATAATGATGGCCTAGACATTCCTCCACTTCCTGCTGGAATACAAAAACGTTTGGCTGACATTGAGACCCTCAATGGTCTTCAAGAAAGGAATGTTGCTATCGAATCGATTTTGTACTTAGCTGATCAGGTAAAAAAGAAAAGCAGAAAAGTTAAATAACTATGGTTTTAAAATATACTATTCTCTTGTTTTAGCTTAAACACTTGAAGAAATGGATTGAGCAGGTAGCTTCAAAACGAGACAATGTTTAGCTAGTTTTGTGATTTTGATAACAATCCCCAAGGGATTAAAAGTTAAAGTTAACAATAAAAAGACCATCTTGGGTTCACCTTAAAAATTCTAGACCACAGGGGTCTTTTTTTTAAATTACTTTATTAGAATTAAGTTTGCACCACTTAAAGGACAATTGGTCAATATTAATAGTTGAAATATTTCTTAGCTTTTTACAGAAACCCCTGAAAGTGTGAATCTCTATTACAGCCAGGCACGTTGTCATAATTTTTTAAGGTACCTTTACTGATTAAATCATTTATTTGGTCTCCTTTTCAAGGTCCTTCCTGTAATTGAAGACCTTCGACGACCCTTATTTTGGACAGTTGCTAAGAATGCCTTTTCGTTCGATTCAGTGTTGCAACAAATGGGAAAAGTTGCATGGGACATCAAAGAAGTCAGGAGTCAGCACAGTCAATATGTTGACTTATTGTTGAGGGTTTGAAATTGTTTTCTCTTACTTAAGTTTATCATTTTCCTTAGTGGACAAGATTCTATATTTTAGGAGCTTCAAGTTTTCTGCATTAGACTCCAAGATATTCACGATAATCATTCATACATTTCCATTGAAGGGTCTAAAACTTTATGGGAATTAGTCATTCTTAATGCTTGCTATCTTTTTGTTGAAGGGTAAGATACTATTAAAGACCTATTATTGTTTATCATAACCATTCTTAATTATTTAGTTTTTCCAACGCAAAGAAGTGCAGTAACGAAGGTCGAGCTTTAATGCAACTTGGTAATAATATTTCTATTTCACAGTTTGCTCTCTTGAAAGAAGATTTATATATTGATCATTCACAAACCTAATAAATAGATTATCGTCAATTCGTCATCAAATTAGAGACAATTTCAGACATGAGGCCTCTCCCTCACCAAGAGTTGGTAAAACAGAACAAAATGGTTTTTTTGTATGTAAATACCTAAATTGGCATTTATAATTTCAAGGTTTCAAATTATGTCAAAGCATATTACATTCAAGAAACTGAGCTTGAAGAATGGGTGAAAGAACACACGGTTAGTAAAATAAATTTCCAATTATTATTTGATCAAAAAAGAGGGAAACCAGCAGATTTTTTTTTCAGGAATATTCACCAAAGCAACTTCTTGCACTCATTAATTGCGTTGCATACAACAATAATAGGACCAAGCAAAAATTGAACGCCATCATCAGCGAACTTTCAACTATAAAAATATCCCTCATCAAAAATTAGATTTTTTTTGCATTTTGAAACCCCAAAGAAATTTCGAGCCGTTGCCATTTTTTCTATTTTCGGAGAAATTTAGTCTGTGACCAGCATCATCTGTGATTCCCTGTAAGAAAGTGTTGAGTTCAAAAGTATAGATCTGTCAAGGTTAGGTGAAGTGACAACTTTTATTATTGCTGACGAAGCTATTATTTGTAATCAGATCATGACGTGTTACATCCTCTAATCTTTTTACTTTTTGTACAAATAAAGCTTTTGTATAAATTTTTATTGGACGTGAGAAAGTTTAAAGCCTTCATTAGACTCTAATTAAAATACTTTCACCAAGAGAAATTTTTCCCAGCTTGTTTTCAATAAAAACCTCTTTTGAGTCAAGGTTAATCCTAAACACATCTCCCTCGAGAATTTCTTCTTTTCCCTCCAAAGGTTTTTCGATGGATGGAATTTTCCTTGGTCCCAATATTGGATCGCTAAATCTATAAAGCTGCACTCTTCTGGGGTCCTTAATGTTTCTTTCATTTCTGCAAACTCTTTGAGCGATTTTTGCTGAAATTTTTAAAAAGGGTTTGTGCTTAGGGTTAACAAGGGGTTGACGAAATACACTTTTTACCATGATCGTCCCCATCCATTATGGGACAAGTAATGCTGAAGACTCCCGAATGTGGCTGATTATTGATGAGAACCAAATCTACCGATGGATCAGTGCGGAAAAGAATGAAAGGATTTCCTAAGAGAAAATAGTTTCCATACAAACACGTTCTTGAAGCATAAATCTGAAGAAGTTACCAGGTCTACAGTCCTCTTGAATTCTCTCAGGGGCCGCCATCGAAAACTCAATGCCAATGCCTTCCAACTGAAGAGTAGACGTTAGGTATACGAGATTGTCTTGCAAAACCTGAAAACAAATTATTTTGCATCTTAAATGGCCTTGTTCAGAAGACACCAAATCACAGACTCACCTCTGCTTCATCAAAATCCAAAGTAAGATCTAGAGCCTTCAGCCCGATTTCATCAATCCTAGCTTTCATAAATTGAACAAACGGCATGGTCTTTTTAGCCCATTTCTTTATTTCAGGCTTTGAAGCCAAGGCCTGTCGTGGTATTAAAATGTTTTAACCTTTCTTGTGAGGGATGGTGAATCATCTGTACCTGAGATATCGCCTTGTTGTCTCCCCCATTTCCTGCTTCATACATTTCTTTCAGTACGGACAAAACTGTGCACTGCCACGAAGGGTACGTTTTGGCAATGTAAACAGTAGCATGAGTAGGCTTCATGGGAGGCTAAGAAAATCAAACAAACCTGAATAAAAACCCTAACATTTTATAATGAGGCAACTATTTTTTCTTTCATACAAGACCCTTCTTTGACGACGCACTCCCTGCTGACTTGAGCTTGATCCTGAAATCTCTGGCCGTATCCATTAAATAAGCGGACTTCTTAAGGGCTAAAATATTGTCAAATAATAACAAAAGTTTGCAAACTTGAGTATTGCTTGAACATAGTACCTGATTCGTCAACAGGTCCTACAAGTGGCCACTTTGCTTTCATTATCGATTCTTTATTTTTCAAAAACTCAGTCCAGATGTAATCTGAAATGTGAGGGCAGATGGGGGAAAGAATCAACGACTGCCATGAAATAAAACGGATAACCTAAAATCAAAGTTTTATAAATGAATAAATGAGATGACATTCATTTTTTTTGAAGCTGTGTGATCTTACAAGTTCTTTTTGCATTCCTTTTGCTCCACAGAGCTCGCGATATTTATCCCTAGCAAGTTGGAATTCAAAGAATCCAGTTCTCAGAGCTTCACGGAACAACATTTTTTCGTAGTTTGACCTTATTGAAGAACATATTCAATATCTTTTTTCAAAGTCAATAAATTACTTTTACTTACTTCGTCTCAGAAACTAATTTGTTAATCTCACTTTCGAAAACTACATCATGAAAGGACGTATCTGTCACGTCAGTTCTTAGCTAAAACAAAATTGATTACTAAACCATTTGAAATATTAGTTTGTTTCAATGAGTTAGAAATCATACCGGCAGGTTTGAACTATCAGACTTATTTGACAAAACTTCTTTGACCCACTCAATGAAAGTGAAGAGTCGAAGGATTCCAGACTCTGCAACATTCTCTGCAAAATTGGCATCTTCGACCGAGTCTCCTGCATCGGCTAACGCAAGACGCATTCCATCAGCAGAAAATTTCTTTATTGCCTGTTGGAAATTTTATAATCATCAACACATTCACATTCTGATTTTACGTAAATTCATTACTTGATCAAGAGTGAGAAAGTTTCCAGTAGATTTGGACATTTTCTCCGAGTTCAGCAGTAAGTGGCCATTGGCTCTTATTCCCTTTGGCCACTTTGTTGGATCTTTAGGCCTTTAAATAATATTCTTGAAAATAAAAAAACATAAGAATTATAGCATTATTACCATATTGCAGTGTGGTTGTAGAGAAAGTAAGTCAGATGATTTGGAACAAGGTCTTTCCCAGATACTCTTAGGTCGACTGGATACCAGTACTCAAACTCACGCCTCATCATTTGGAGCTTTTCGTTCGGTATGGAAGACTTTTTTGGCAGAGGAGCCTCCTTGAAGAAGATATAGTCCCAAACCTCGTTGGACATTTCTTTAGGATCAACCTTGATTTGATTATTCTTCCCATTCGATCGAAAAGTATCTCCCTAGGAGAAGGAGATTTAACATCTTTAGTCTTCAACTTTTTTGTGGTCACGCATCATAAAAAATGTTCTGTTCTTTTAACTTACTTGAACTAAATGTGCTATTGTGTAGTAGGCCATATAAATGGTTGAGTCTGACAACGATTCAATCAACCAGCTTTCATCCCTAAAAAATGATTACTTCGACTTGAGAAAATATTTTAGAAAAGCATAAGCATAGCTCTTAAAAAGTTGATTACATACTGGTTATAATTTTTGATGGAGATTTAAAATAAATACAAATACCATGGAAGCTTAGAACCGAGGCCGTAAGTCCTTGAGCATGCATGCTCTCGCAGCCATCCCAAAGTCGAGTAAAAATTATTTTTTACTTCGTCATGGAAACACTCGACTTTTTCCAGCGAATCCTCAGTCAACTTCCGCCAAGCAGGCTCGCCATAGTCTAGATACCACTAAAATTGGGTTTTAATGAGTAATCATTTCAATGCATTTATTGTCTCTGTAATTACTTGGTCGCATAAAGCAACGACACATTCATCGCCACTTCTTGAAATAATTGTCTTCTCGGGCTCCATGTAAACTAATGCTTCTTTAGACTCAATTAGACGTCGCTTTAGGATGGGTTTCACATCCTGAACAGCAAAAGAGGTCTTTATTTTCTAGGAAATCGCTCACTTATAATTTTGAGAAAACAAAACCTGCCTGGACATTTTTCCCTTTGATTTCATCGTCACCTATGAGCATAACACCCTCATAGAAGCCTTTAAGATACACGAGCTCTTTGGCCTCAGCTAGTTTGTCGCGATCATTTTGACTTTGAATTTTCAACCTTGAATTATTAATTTGAAAAATGACATAGACTAGCTTCGGTGTTGGAAGACCTAGATGTGATCTTACTTGTCACAAACTGACACTGCTGACAGATTCCCGAATTCAGGTATGTTTATAATCGGAACAGGATCAAAAGGCAAAACCATTTCGTCTGTTATTCCATATTTTTCACGAAGAGGTTGCTTATTCTTTAGGTCCCTGAGGGCAGCATAATCATCTGTAAACAAATTAGGTTTCTGTAAAAAGATTACTAGGATGGATCAGATTTTGTTACCAGGTGAATCAGAAGGTACACTTGTAACTACTCCAGTGCCTTTGTCATCCTTAATTGTGAGCATCGGTAGGGTAAAAATTTTGTCGTATCCAGTAAGTGGAGCCTTAAGTGCTACACCCATGATATCTTGACCGACAAATTCGAGTAACACGTCAAAATTGCCATCTTTTGATGTAAAACCTTGATACGCCATGTTGCTAAATTTTGTAAAAGCACACTCTTTGGACCCTTTTGTAGCACAATTTAGTGTGAAAGTGCAAATAATTACCGGGCAGCTCTTTTAGTACAGATAAAAACTTCGTTGTTTTCAACCACTTTGAAGGCGATGTATTTCATATCTGAAACAGTGTATTAATCAAAGCAAACAGATTTACAATAATTTTGCTTTGATTTTCTATCTTTTTTTCTGCCAAATCAAGCAAATTTTGAATAAGTTTTCTCACCTGGGCGGACCCAACAGTTGGTCTGACCAAACATAGTCTCTGGTCTCAAAGTTGCTGCAACCAGATATATCTTACTTGGAGCTAGCTTCTTCAATATTCCAGTGTACGGTTCAACTACCTTTAAGTTGGAATTTTTTGGTAAATTACTAATTACTATTGATGATTATAATTTTTGTGATATACACTTTTAAGGCAACAGTTACAAAAAAATATATT
>Ga0194133_10001462_pt1 | contig 40741 bp, 32 predicted proteins | sample TA2KigOf40mmetaG_FD_155448 | JGI IMG/M metagenome (GOLD analysis project Ga0194133, IMG submission 155448) | Freshwater microbial communities from Lake Tanganyika, Tanzania - TA2015055 Kigoma Offshore 40m | ecosystem: Environmental > Aquatic > Freshwater > Lake | place: Tanzania: Lake...
TCCAGCTTTGCTGGCAGAATAGGGTGAATTAGGTTGAAGGGGTTCGTTTTCTGACCAAGATCCTCTCCTTATTGAGCCATAAACCTCATCGGTAGAAATTTGAATAAATCGACCGTCACAGTTATCTTTAAAAATCTCTAGCAAATTCGTAGTTCCTGCAACGTTTGAACTTACGAATGGCATTGAGGACTGTATCGACCTATCAACATGTGACTCTGCTGCAAAATTTACAATGGAATTTATCTTGTAGTTTTTTACAATTTGGAGCATCAATTCTTTGTTGGAGATATCTGCCTCAACAAATTGAACGTTTGACTGCTTTTCAAAACAAGCAAGGTTTGATCGAAGTCCCGAATAAGTCAACGAATCAACTACAACGACTTTCTGGAAGGGGTGATTGGTACCCTCAATTAGAAGCTCTACAAAATGTGAACCAATAAAACCAGCGCCACCTGTAACCAAGATCGTCTCAGAAGTAGTCAACAATCCCCCTTATTTTCTGTGCGGTAGAGTCTACTCATGAAGGGAATTATCCTTGCTGGCGGTTTAGGAAGTCGCCTGTACCCGCTAACGCGCGCCGTAAGCAAACACCTTCTGCCAGTCTATGACAAACCCATGATTTTTTATCCTTTGAGTACTCTGATTCTCTCTGGCATTCAAGAGATTGCTCTGGTCTCCAGCCCGCAACATATAAGGGCATTTGAGCAACTTCTTGGTAACGGAGATGACTTCGGAGTTAAATTCACTTACCTCGTTCAAGACGAACCTCGCGGTATCGCTGATGTTTTTCTTCTCGCAGCAGACTTTATTGGCAAGTCAAAAGTGGCTTTAATTCTTGGCGATAATCTTTTCTATGGACAGGGATTAGGTCGTCAACTTGCTAGAAATCGAGAAATCACTGGTGGAAAAATATTTGGTTATCACGTAAGTGATCCCTCTAGCTATGGCGTCGTCTCTCTTGGCCCCGACGGTCAAATTACAAGTATCGAAGAAAAACCAATTTCACCAAAATCTGATTTGGCAATCCCGGGTCTCTATTTTTTTGACAATGAAGTTATTGAAATTTCTCGACAGTTAAAGCCAAGCGAGCGAGGTGAGCTGGAAATAACTGATGTGATAATTGAGTATTGGAAACGAAATAAGCTTCAAGTAGAAATCCTTGAGCGAGGCACCGCGTGGCTCGATACTGGCACACCCGAAGGTCTATTCGAAGCCTCATCTTTTGTTAGAGCAATTCAGCATCGTCAAGGCCTCGGTCTTGGAGACCCGATTGAAGCTCGTAGATTCGCCCCTTAGATTAAGCGCACCCTCCCGCTTTCCATAGGCAGTTTTCCAGTAAAGTCGAAAATTATCTCTGAATGACGAATAAGTTCTGAAACATCACTATCTTCATGCAAGACAAGAACGAGCGTTATCTCCCATTTGTTATCAGACACTCGCGACGATTCACTATTGTTCCAATTTTGGACTAGAGAATCATGCCAATGAACTTGCGCGCCTTCAGCCATTAAGGATTCAAAGAGTGGCTCAGCGGGAGTCTCGCGCGTATCGGCAACGTTCGGTTTATACGTGACACCTTCAATGAGGACTTTCTTCCCCTTCAACGAACCCAGCTCAGTCTTAAGAAAACTAGTTATCTGAGAGGAGCGCGATCGATTTGACTGCAAAGCCTTTTTAAGAAGTGGAAGCGCCTTACCTTTATCCGCCGCGTCTTGTAATAAGTAAGCGGGGTCGACCGGAATGCAATGTCCTCCAACGCCAGGCCCAGGAAGAAACGGCATAAATCCGAATGGCTTTGTGCTTGCTGCTTGAATTACTTCACGCACTGGAATACCTTGAGAAACACAGTAATCACTTATCTCGTTTATAAAAGAGATATTTACTAGCCTAAAAGAGTTCTCCAGAAGTTTTGACATTTCTGCAACTTCGGGAGTTGATGCAACAAAAACATCATCTACGAATTCAGAATAAAACGCATGAACTCGCTCTCTGGCACTATCATCCAAACCAGATACCACTCTTGGAGTATTTCCATGACTATAAAATACGTCTCCAGGGTTAACTCTCTCAGGAGAGCATGCGAAATAGATTTTTGAATTTCCGTCTCCTTGATTCTGCTTTATCAAGGGAACTATAAAATCACGAAGAGTTCCAGGGTAAGAAGTAGATTCATTAATTAGCAGAGTCTCCGACTTAATGTGGGGAGCAATTTCCACACACGCTCTCTCTAACAGACTTAGATCTGGATTTCCCATCGCAGTTAAAGGGGTAGGTACTGCGACAATCACTACTTCTGCTTTTGCCAACTCCTTAGCTTCTGTGGTGGTATAAAATCGCCCCGAAGAATTGATCACCACCAGTTCTGAATCTTCAATTGTTTCATTCGGCGAATGTCCCCTACGTATCTTCTCTACTTTATTTTCATCGGTGTCATATCCAATAACGATGAAATTTCGCTCAAAAAGGCTTTTCACTAGGGAAAGACCAACATACCCTAATCCGACAATGCCAATGATGTTCTGTCGACTGGGTCGCATCATGATTTCAACATGGATTGCAAGACGCGGGCATTTCTGAGTGCATCACTATCTGCGGGCGCGAATTGCAATACTCTTTGACAATATTGTTTCGCTAGTTCAATCTCACCAGCTTTCTGAGCCTGCATCGCGATGTTGATCCATATATTGTAATTAAGGGGATCTAGCTTTTCGGTCAAAAGACCATACTTCAAGGACTCACTATGGTTATTTGAATTTGCGAAAGCTAGGACCAAGGCCTGATTACCGACCCATGAATTTGGCTTATACCGAACGACCTCTTTCGCGATAACTACGCCTTGCGAAGCGTCTCCTTGATTGAAAAGATTTTGTATAGCAAAACTGACGTAATCTTCATCCCTAATAAGTGGCTGAATGGCTTTTTTAATCGCTTCACTTCGCGTTGACAAATCACTAACCTTTTCTCGCGTTCCGGGCAGATTTAACGCTTTTAAGAGTTCTATGTCTACTTTTAGAGGCTTGACTGCGAGGATCGCAATCAAGACCGCAAAAAAACAAAAGATAGAACCAACGCCCAGTGGCATTTCCTTCGTGGGTTGACGCGATCTATTCTGATACGAATTGACATCTTTGGATTTTTGATTGATCTCAGAATACTTATACAAACTTAAAAAATTGCCTAAAATCGCAAACCCAATGGCCGTGACCGACAATTGTGTTATTGAGATCAAAGTCTGAAGGTAATAAATGACATAGGATACAAATAGAAAGTCTGGTTTATTCAATAGCCCTTTATCAGATGAATTTCGAAAATGCTTAATGTAAATCCAGGTCGGAACCAAGATTAGCGCTCCATAGATCGCTAATCCCAAAATCCCGACTTCAGCACCCCATTGAAGCAAAGCATTGTGAGCATTGTTGGAAATGAGTCCAACTCCGTATTTTTGGACGAACGCAGCTTCCCTATAGACTCGAAAATAATCTCCGTATGAATCTATGCCAACTCCAACAAGTGGATGATCATGAATTATTCGAATTGCAACGCGCCAATAGTGAAGACGGACATTCAAAGTTTCCTGAAATAGAAGATTATTTAAAGGACCCTTTCCGACCACTCCTGCTGTGATAAACGCACCAAACACGATGAAAGCACTTACTCCCAAGAACTTGAATGTCGCCTTGATTCGACTTCTTAACATAGCAATCATCATTAGTAGAAATAAGGCAAGGAATATTAGCAATGGTCCTTGTAGTGAAGCGGTTTTATAGGCGATCCCTGTGCCTAAAATGCTTACAGTTAAATATCCGAGTTTGGAAATTAATGTCCTTCCAAACCACGCATTACAAAGATTCAAAATGGAGAGAATTGCCAGTAATGCTGCCGCAAAATTAGGATTGCCTGTAGTTACAAAAATGTTGCCGTATGGATTATTCCACTCGAAGAAGTCTTTCCCAAGTAGCTGAAATAGCCCATAAATTATTTCAAAGATCAAAACGAACGTAATTGATTTAAAGAATCGATTCATGGAACGATTAGTTCCAAAATTAAAATATATTAACATCAAACAGAAAAGTGCTACTCGAACAACAATCCCATTCGCTCTTCCAAACTGTCCCCATAAAGTACCAAAACTGAATAATTGATGAAATGAACTTGTTACCAAGATTCCCAAAATAATCAATATAAACATCAAGTTTAGTGTTGTTGCAGAGTTTCTTTGGAATAGATAAGGATTAGTTATCACTGCTGCAATAACGAGAGAAAACGCGCCCACTATTAAGACGACTGCCTTAGGGTAATTAAAGACATCCAGCGCCTGCGGCCAGAAAAAAACAATTGTTGCAACAAGTAAAAAATCTGCAATGAGAGTCACCAGATTCTTATTAGCGTCTCTGTTTTGTGTAATCGCCAACCCTCTCTCTTCTAGAAGTGGTCTTGCAGCACACTGAAACTCTTTCTAAATGGAATTGGGCCCTCAGAGGATCTGAGGACCCAATTCTCACTACTTCAATGAAGATTAGGGCTTAAGCCTTAACCTTCTTTGCGATTTTGGCAACTGTGTTTGCCAAAGTCGTTATTTGTGCTTTCAATGCAGCCATCAATGTTGCCACTTGAGTTGCAAGCTCCTCCACAGCGGCTGTAGCAGCATCTGCGGCATCACGTGCTTCTTCTGCAGCGACAGTCGCAGCATCTGCGGCCTCTGCCGCCAAGTTTGCAGCATCAGTTGCAGCATTCGCTGCATCAATTGCCTCAGCAGCGGCATCAGTTGCGGCTTCTGCCGCAGCCTGGACCGCTGAAACACCCGAAGAGGTCACGGCAACTGAAACATCTGAAACGCGAGCAATCGGAGCAACTCCTTGTGAAGTTGTCGTAGTGGTCACAGCAACTCCCGCAGTTGTTTCAACCTTGAGAGTTCCTGAACCAGCTTTGTCCGCGTAGATACCAATGACCAAGACACCGTTAGCGTTAGTTGTCGCAGAGTTGGCTTGCGCACCATTGAAAGAAACAATACGAGCATTTGAACCCGTATATGTAACTGTCAAGTTCATGGACGGTACGACATTGTTATAAATGTCTCGGGCAGTGATTGTCACAAATGCTGTTGTGTCAACATCAGTGGCGACTGTCGTTTTATCTGTCGATACTGCACGGAACTTCGTTGATGACGATAGCACCGTGAATGTGTCGGATTTGGTTAGGGATCCAACAGTAAAGGTAACAGTTCCAACACCTGACTTGAAGCCAGCTACACGTACAAAGGCTTGGCCACTTGAATCAGTATAGCCCGTCAACTGACTCGTGCCTGAGGCTGAGTAGGTTGACGAACGCTCATACAGACCATCAGAAAGAGTTACTGTGTAAGGAACTCCAGCCATCGCTGTACCGGTTTCAGTTGTAACTGTTATTGTTTCAGAAATCGTGGCATCAACGACGTTACCAACTGAATCGTCATCTTCCGCGCTTTCCGTAATTGAGATTACGCCTGGGGCTATAAAGCTAGCACTTGTGAAATTCAAAGTGTTAGTCGATGACGCCTCAGAGGTCGCGTTAGCAGTGCTTGCGTAGTAGCGAAGTGTGCCCGCAGAATTCAGAGTAGTAATTGTTGCGGTCGTTGCAAGCGTATCCTTGAAAGTAAAGCTGGCTTGGCCGGAAGCGTTTGTTGTTGCAGACACTAGATCCGAATAAGCCGCCAAAGGATTGCGGTTATGCTGGAATTTCACCGTTGCACCCGAAACTACAGAGCCGAAGCCATCTTTAACCGTGTAAGTAACCGTATTTGTGGAACCTACAGCAGCTCGTGGTGAAGCATCCATGTTTGAGGTAACAGCTCCAATCGTTGAGTTAACAATTGGTGCTTTATACGTGATGTTAAACACGTAAGTTTTTCCACTAGACATATTGAGCGTCAAATCATAACCCTCGTTATTGCCTGGACTTGTCGCAGTTTGTGAAATCGTCGCAAACGTCGAATCTGAGGTGTAATCAATCGCTCCAGCAGTAATACCCGCAGGGAGGATCACCCCAGTTCTAGCCGCAACAGTTGCTTTCACAAGACCAGTTGCTGCGGTCTGAATTGTCCAATACAGCGTCTTTCCAGTCGCTGTACTAGCGTAGAACTCAGTTCCTTCATCAGCAACGGCGGCAGTAGTTTGGTCCGCACATTCCATAGTTCTCGAATACGAAGTATTCCGAACCCCAAGAGATGCGGATGAAGTGTCCACGCGTCCTGCATTTAAGCTGGATGACAAACAAGCATGTGCAATGACAGCCGGATTGGCGTTAGTCAATGTGAAGTTCGATGAATCAATTCCTGAAAGATCGGCAACTCCACGCACTTTGAATGTAGCAGAGGTTTTTGAAGCCCCTACCCAGAAGGTAACGACACCAGAATGCTGGGGATTCAATTCCCGGCCTTTTGCCGCGGTTCCCTCACCATTAGAGCTAGCAGTCGCAGTCAATGCCACCGCACCGTTAATGGCCTGGTTAGCGTAATAAGGTGGAATATATCGACCCGTGCTAACACGACTATCCGCGGAGGCTTGGAGGTGTCCAGAAGAGTATGACGATGCGCTTATTGTGTCACCGATGAACTCAGGAAGAAGTGTCGATGCCACATTCGCGCCCGTTGTTATTGCATAGGACTCGCCAGAGGTCAGAATTGTCTCGAATCCACCGGCATCTTTGAATGTTGCAGTCACTTGATTAGTTGTTATAGTAGATGAATCCCCGGTGCCCGTGGTTGCATCCAATGTAACTTGTGTGGGAGCTCCACGAAGTGTTACTGAAATTGTTCCAGATTTAGTTGCCCCACCGAAATTTGCTGGAGCAGATTTATTCTTAGCAGAGAGCGTATCCACCCACCACTGAATTGTGTATGTTCCCGCAGTGTAAGTATCCTGACCGGCGGTTTGGCCTAAATAGGCACGCACCCAGGCGGAGTCTGTCCATCTTGAAACAGTTATCGAATCATTGGCGAGCGCAACATTTCCACCCAAAGTGATCGACGAATCAATTGATGAAGTAGTGCTAACTACTCCAGCCGTTGAAGGAGCGCTGATCAAACGTGTGTGAAGATAGCACTCGTCACCGCACGCATATTGTGTTGGGTGATTCTGCGAGTAAGCATAGATTTCTATACCTACCTGTTCGCGTCCGACCGCCGAAACAGTTACTGAAGTCTGCGTTGGGTTACTTTCGTCATAGGTGGCAAGAGTTGCTGGCCCAGAAACGAGAGATAGCCCCAAAGAAGATACAACTACAAGCGCTAAGCGCTTGAAGATTGTCTTTGTAGACATTTGTTTCCTTTCATTAGTCGTAAAGGAGACGTTCTCCTTTACGGCTGGCAAAGATTGCTTCTTTGCCTCGTGATGCAATGCACGTGCTACTGCACCACATTCCCCACCGTGTATCCGGACGCGGCGGAGAAATTTAAATAGAGAGTTCATTACTTAACTCCCTTTTCAACTACATAAACTGCTTGAGATAAAATCTGAGTCTTTCCTGGGTTGAGCACCAAACGGGTGATGACCTGCTTTGGCGCTACTAGAAGATCCCGGCCTCGAGCACTCGCTGGGATCACAATTGGGGTTTCAACCTCAGATTCTACTTTAATAATGGCTGTCACTAGGTAATCCCCGCTGAGCATACGCTCAGAATTGAGGTAGGTGAGCTTGGTTATTAGGGGGACCCATGCTCCAGCCTTGCCATAGGAGATTGAGGGTAGGTAGCTAAAGCCCTGGGAGTCACTAACAAGCTGCTGGGAGATGAAGATGTTAGCCGCCCCAGTATCAGTCTTAGCCACTTGAGAAAGGCTCAGTTCTGTCTCTGAGAGCACTGGAGGACGGTCAGTTATATAGAGAGAACCTAGAGCTCCGGATGAATCAGTAACGGTATATCCGGTTGGGATTCCTGCCTTATCAAGGCCAGTAAAGCTAATAGTAGTTGCTTTAGCATTCTGAACGGCTACCTGCGCTTTAGCGATAGTAGCTGGAGAAATTACACGAGTAGTAGAAGCTTCAACGTCAGGTGAAGCTGCTTCAACTTCACTTGAAGTCTGATTTGGCGAGTTATTTTCCTGAGTTGTTACAACAGGAAGCTCGCTATCTGTTGGCATTCCATTAAATCCAAGGAAGGCAAAGAAAACTAAAATAAGTGAAAGGGCAGCCTTACTTGATTTCTTAGCGATCTGCGCTGCTTTTTTGTAAGTTGTTGAGAGTATATCGAGGGCAGTTAAACCACGCTCTTTATCAACAATTAGCTCGCTCATTACCTTGCGCAGAGATGCTCTTGCTCTAGAGACAGTATGTCTAACAGCAGATTCTTTAATACCAAGCTCTGCTGCAATTTCTGCAGTTGATCTGCCTTCCATCTCCCACATTACAAGAGCTGCTCGCTCTGCAGGTGAGAGCATGGCAAGTGCTTGTCTGACAATTGCAGCATCATCTGCAGCAGCAATTACATCAACGTGGTCTTTGTTATCAACCCACTTTGATTCAAGCTCTGCTGAGGCATCATCTAAAACCACAAGGTTTGGACGACGACCCTCGATACGGAAGATATCGATACAGAGGTTCTCTATTGTTCTGTGCATATAGCCAAGTGCGTGATCTTTAGACTCAAGCTCAGGGGCGGCGAGCATGACCTTGATCAGGGCATCTTGAATTACTTCTTCAGCTTTTGCGCTGTCTTTGAGGATTCGTGAGGCATGGGCGATTAGCTCACTACGGTGCTCTGTGTAGAAAGCACCAAGCTCCGCTACGGTCCAGACTTTCAGACCTGCGGAGGCAGACTTCTTGCGTAGTGACACTTAAAGAGCCCCTTATTTCTATACCGGTTTTGTACTACAGAGACGACCGTCGCCGCCTCTACCCACTACTACGAATCCGATGTGAATTTGTCGCGATTATGGGATGAAACGGACAAATAGTACTATGAACCACGTTTAAGGTCTGCATGAAGACTAGAGATACTCTTCGAGATGCCTTGTAAATATGCTCTCATCTCGAGACATATTTCATAAACGTCAACCTCTGACGCTGAAAGGGATTCATCCTTTATTTGTTTCAGAAGTCTGGGCCAATTTTCTTTTCTACAAGTTAATGCAGGACCAAATAGTGCTCTAAATGACGGATCGCATGGACTACCTTCCGCGATAATCGGAATACTTCCACAAATTAGGCTCTCGCAATATCGGAAAGTGTTGTTTGAGTAATTTCCTGGAGGGCACAAGGAGAATTGGGAGTTAAGGAGATCTTTAACATATTCCATACCCGTTTGAAGTGAAGCGCCGTTCGCGCCTAAAGTCCCACCAAAATTTTCGCGAATCTGAAAAAGATCCCGTTTACCTTTTTTGACCCGAAATATCTCGCTTGCTGATTCGATAGCATTCCTGCGCCAATAAGAGCCACTTTGACCGATAAATGTAATCTCTTTCGTCCGCGATCCCTCAGATACGAACTTTCGTAAATGGACATTCTCTAGGATTGATTCACCATTATCTGACAGTCCAGTAACTTTCATTAGTGAAGTCGCAAAGAGATTTGTGTAACCTGGCATGAACCGTATTGATTGAACTTCGCTAGATTTATGAAGTACCTGTATAAAAATTTGCCTCAAAACGAGGATTTGACCTGCCACAAGACTTCGTAAGTATTTCCGAAATTTGCGAAAATGCACCAAGCCAAGGTTCCTTTGAATACTAATTAAAAAGTTTTTCTGCAATTGCAGGATACTTTTTGGTTCAATTGGGTAGCTACGAATGACTGCAGCGACAGATTTCAATCTCAACAGCTTGAAATTGAGCATTGGTGCGTAAGTTTCGTCGGCATAAAGATGAACAATTATCGAATTTGGCGGCAATTTTTGGAGTATTTTTAGTTCTCCAAGATTTGAGCCAATCGCAAACACATACAAATTCGTGGGTAGATCGCCACTCTGACAACTTTGTTCAAATTCGATTCTGGAAATACGCTTCCAACCCAACTCGCGCGAAATAAATTCATTTTTTGAGTCAGAAACGTAGATTGGGTTAACGCTGGACATTCTCTAATTGTATTGTCGATGCTAGGCTTCATTGTACTGAAATACAGTTTAGAAAATGGAGACAATGGCCAGCTTAAGAGTACTCAGGGAAATTGAGATTCAAACTTTCCCCGAAGTCACCGCAACACTAAGCGTTTTGGAACTTTCTCAAAGAATACCCTTCTCGGTCCAGCGTATCTACTACATATCCGGTGCTCACAAAAGCGCTGTTCGAGGCAAGCACGCCCACAAGGAACTGAGTCAAGTTTTCTTGGCTACATCCGGCTCTTTTTCGCTCTGCGTCCACGACGGAGCCTCCCTCGAGAAAGTTCGCGTTGAAAGTCACAGCAAGGGATATCTTGTTCCTCCGGGCGTTTGGAGAATTCTCGAGGATTGGAGCGAAGATGCTGTTTGTCTGGTGCTTGCCTCCCATACTTATGATGAGAGTGACTATATACATGATTTTAATGAATTCTTAGTCTGGAAAAATGGTCAAGAAAAATGAAAATTCCATATTTTACTTTTGATGGTGCACCAAACAACATTTTGAATGAATGGACTAAGTCTATCCAATCGGTTATCGCGGATGGTAAGTTTGTGCTCGGCGACCCAGTCCACAAATTTGAATCAGAGTGGGCGGAATTTGTCGGTGTCAATCACGCTGTTGGGGTTGCAAATGGTTTTGATGCCCTAGTTTTATCGTTGAAAACTTTGGGAATAGGTGCCGGAGATATCGTCGCCGTGCCCAGTCATACGTTTGCCGCTACTTGGTTTGCTGTAGATGCAGTTGGAGCTATGCCGTTCGGCATAGATTGCGGTGCAGATGGACTCATGGATCTCGACATTCTCGAGTCTTTGGAAATTCAATTTACTGCAGTCATCCCTGTACATATGCATGGACAGTTGGTTGAGATGAGCAGAGTTCAAAAATGGGCACAGAAAAATGGCGTACACATAATTGAAGATTGCGCCCAAGCGCACGGAGCGGAAACAAACGGCAAAAAAGCTGGAAGTTGGGGAGCCATTTCTGCCTACTCTTTCTACCCAACTAAGAATCTCGGAGCTTTGGGCGATGCTGGCGCAATTGTAACTAACAACGATGACTACGCTGATAGGGCACGACTCTTGTCGAATTACGGCTGTTCAAGATCAAGAAAGTATCAGTACCACGAGATAGGTATTAATTCCAGACTCGACAGTATTCAAGCCGCTTTACTTTCCGTAAATCTACGTCATCTAAAGGAATGGAACCAAGCACGAAAAGAGATTGCAAAAATATATGATCAAGCATGCGACAATGCAGGAATTCGATATCTAAGGCAAAATGAAGGTTCCGTTTACCATCACTATCTGATTTTCTCCAGTAATCGGGACAAAACCATTAAAGAGCTCCTCAAACTTGGAATCCAGACAGATATTCATTACCCGGAACCAGCGGAAAAGACATTTCTAAGAATTAAAAATAGAAATTTTGAAAATTGTTGTCCGAAGGCTATGGATTTTACCGCGAGCGTGATAAGCATCCCTTTATACCCTTGGATTTCCGATGAGAATATCCAATACATACAGAAGGCTCTCTTCAATGACCATGTTGTTAAAAGTTGTAGAGCCTAGCGCCATGAAGCAATCTCGCAGGATAATATCCTTCATCAAAGGAAAAAGTGAAGCTTTTTTAGATTTAACCTCTAAGTTCTGGACAAAGAATAATTTTTATTTTTTATCTACAACCTCTAATATTTAGAGAGAATATGAAGATCTCAAGCTTTCTTAGTATTGAAAGCATGAGTTGATCGGCTATTGCGATATCAAGGGCAGGCCATCGGAGTCGAAGGAAGAATACGAATCACTTAGAAAATTATATCGTCAAAATTCTTCTTGGTGATTAGTTACGCGATACAGGATTAAGTCATCTAGGTTTGCTGACCGAAGTTGCAATGTATGTTAGACATGCTTATTCTTGTCTCATGCTAGACCATTTGGAGTTCGCACTGGTTGGTGCGCTTCTATTGATGATTTCAGTGTTCATTGCAATTGTATGGACCAGGCGCAGTGCAAAGTCTTTTAAATCAAAATCTGTTATCAAGAAAAAGCCACCTTTGCCTCCTGATAGCTACACGCTTTGGTGAAGTTTCCTGGAGGCACTCACCTTGGGTCGAGACCTCTTTTGGTCAGTTGCTTGTAAACACCGTTAGCAATTATCAAATTCCCTTCTCCATTTACGTGCGCCCAATCGAAAAAGTTTTCAGCAGTTAAACCATCAATATAACGTAAATCGACTACTTCCGCGTCTCGCAAGAGGATTTCCTGATAAAGACCATCGAGGTAAATCTTTCTTATTCTGTGCTCTTCGTCTGCGCCTTTCCAGTAGCAAAAAAGATGAGGTTGAAGAAACGCGACAACTTGTGCGCTGAAGCAAGAATTTGAAATCTTTCGAAGTAATCCGAGACAAGTAAGGTAATTCTCAGCCTCAATTTTAGAAGATTCTAGAATTTCCTCGTTAGAAGTTTTCTTATCGAAGGTTGAATTATACCTTCGTGCGAGTTTCCAATTAAGGAACCTTTTGCCGTAAAGAAAATATCCTATCTGCTCTATAGACATTTTTTTTGTCGTTAGTCTGCGATAACCATGAAGTATCTCTTGTAACTGAGGAAAGTTCGGGTGCTGATATGTGACTCTTTCAAACCGTTTCAATTGTGTTAAGAACGCCGAACTTTGATTTACTCCATCATAGGTCAATATGAACCTTGGATTTATTCCTGGATCATGTCTCTTTTTATCGGTAAGGCTACCGATTGAAGTCCAAATATCTCCTTTAACTTGCGCCAGATTTGTAACTTTCCTTCGAGTGATAGTTTCGAAATGAGCAGGCCATGACTCTCCGTCTTCTACATAATAGCCAAAAGTAGTAGAACCCCCTAGGGCAATAATCTCACAGGAATCCAAATGGGAAACACTTTGATGTTTTCTAAAGCCTAATTCGTCAAGGGAAATATTTTTGGATTTAAAAATGAGCTGTAGTCGTGTTTGAGAAATTTCAAGCGGTGTAGACCAGAAATCTGGTAGGTGACTGTCTTCGCCCCAAAGTCTTTCGATTTTCAAAAATTCTTACCCTTTGAGCTCCGAATATTTGTTCTCAATCTACGTATTTTTTTTCTCACAAGAAATATTGGTAGCAGTAAATAGATCAATTTAAGCATGAGGTCAAGCATGAACCTTTTAATCTTCATCGAAAGTTTGCCTTTCAAAACTGCTCTTCACGTTTAAATTCTCTTGCTTCTCGACTAGTAAACCTTCAATAAACAAGTAGTCTAACCCCGTCGTGAAGAAACATGTGAGCGCATCACCTGGAGAGTGTACGATAGGTTCACCTCGGACATTGAATGAAGTATTTATTAGAATGGGTGTTCCAGTTAGCTTCCTAAACTCATCTATGACTTCATACAAGAGCGGTGATTCTTTCAAGTTGATTGTTTGAACTCTGGCGCTACCATCTAAGTGAGTTGCTGCAGGTATCGGACTATCCACTTCAGATATTCTCTCCCTGATATTGATTGCCTCATGGTAAATCTCACTGCCCGATGACAAGTAATTGGACTGGCGAGTCTTTGCATTTTTGACACCAAAAACCTTTAGCATAAATGGCGAACTTCCAGAGAATTCAAAGTAAGTGTCAGCGTACTCCTCCAAGACTACTGGGGCAAATGGCCTGAAGGATTCCCTAAATTTAATCTTCTCATTTATCGTCACTTGACCAAATCGCACTCTTGGATCTGCGAGAATTGATCGTCCGCCGAGAGCGCGGGGTCCCCACTCTTCGCGTCCCTCAAACCAGCCAATAATCTTTCCCGCTGCCAACAGATTTGCTATTTGCGATGCGCTTTGCTCGGAGTACTTGATTTTGTGAAATTTAAGCGCGTCAAGCACTTCATTTTTCGTATAGCGTTTTCCAATTCGCGCAGAATTCAACTTCAGATTTCTCTTCGCGTCTTCGGAGTCTGTATTGTTCCACCAGCCTAGAAGTGCGCTCCCCATAGCCCCCCCTGCATCTCCAGCTGCTGGTGGGATAAAGACATTGTCATTGCCAAATCTCTCTGAAAGCCTTCCATTTGCAACGGCATTCAAAGCAACTCCTCCTGCTAGGCAGATGGGTAAATTTCTTCCTAAAGATTCGCGACTGTGGTGGACAAGCCTTAGTATCCCTTTTTCTATAACGGCTTGAGTGGAGGCTGCAACGTCAGCGTGAAATTGGGTTAGTTTATCTCCAAATTTTCTTGGAGGTTGATTGAACAATTTTACAAGTCCCGCGGAGTGCATTGACGGAACTCTTATGAAATCTAAAAAACTTCTTTCTAGAGTCACAAATCCGCTGCCACTCAAATGAAAGAAATCCTCCTCAATTTTATCTTGATACACAGGATTCCCATACGGAGCTAACCCCATAAGTTTGTATTCGCCGGTATTGATTTTGAAACCACAGTATAGGGTCATCATTGAGTAGAAAATTCCGTACGAGTCTGGGAAATCTTGTGCTGAGACCAGAGTTAGAGGTTTTAATGCATTGCGATTTCCTAACCAAATTGAAGTAGACTGAGATTCTCCCACTGCATCAAGTACCAACGAAATTGACTTCTCGTACGGCGACAGAAGAAAAGCTGAAGCAGCGTGAGATTCATGATGGGACCAAAATTTTAATTTTGGAAGAGAAAGTTTTTTACCGTTAATTCTAGTGAACGCCTCTCTAATTTCTAATTCCTTGGTCTTTCTCGAATTGTTTAGTAATCTGGGAATAACTTGAGAAAGTCGATAGCTTTTTGGCCAATCAGCTAACAATGTCGCCACCTGTCTATCAAATTTGAGTTCAGGGAACTCAAAATAGTTGATGCTTGAAATATCATTTGATTCAAAGCCAATTTCTTCACTCAGCCAACTTAAAACTGAATACGGGAATTCCGAGTCAAACTTTACTCTAGAAAATCTCTCTAGATGGCTTGAGAATAAGTTTCCAGATGAGCTTACTGCAGCTACGGATGAATCATGATAGCCATACGAAAACCCTAGACTCCAACTTGGAATTTTACGAATCACGAGGTAAGTATATATGTCATTTTAATGAATTCTTAGTGAGATTAAATTTCTTTCCTATCGCAAAAAGAATTCCTAAAAGCATTCCGGAAAGAAGGGAAACGCTTAAATTTCTCTGAAGCGCCAGAGAAGTGGAGAGTGGAGACGCAAAAAAGAGATAACCTATAAAAGCTACAGTAATCAATTGTCTGTCACCGGTAACTTTATCAAGAGTCAGCAGCGAAATGCCAAGAAAAATCATTCTATAGGCATAGTTGCTATTGAGAAACCATGTTGAAACAAAGATAAGGGCCGAGAAACAGAAAATTATCAAGTGAAAATTCTTAATGATTGAGGAATGCTTTATTGTTCGACAAAAGAAGAAAAGCATCACGAAAACAAATGTCAAGATCCAAACCATTAAACAAACGAGGGAATAAAGTGCCGTAGCTCCTGTATTTTCTTTTGAGGTTAACCAAGGAAACAAATTCCTTAAACCATACGTTCCAGATAATCCGGGAGTGACTTTCCCTCTCAGAATAATAAAATCTGGCAAAATCCAGAGGAACACTGCAAGGGTTAGGGCAGCGTATGTGATTCGCAAACGTAAACGTTGAATTTTCAAAGTAAACAAAGGCAGAAGGATTATGGGAAAGAATTTCACTGTGGTGCAAATTGAAATAAGAGTGAAGGATAATTTGGTTCTCTTCCTGCTATACAAATAAGCACTTGAAATCAATACGATTGACAAAAGAATTTCGATATTTTGCCTCTCAAAAAGTAAAACAATCGGAGGTGAGATCAGCAATGGAGCAATTTTTGTTCTTCCTTTTTCTGCGCCTACACTTACCAATAATTTGATAAGAAGAAACGTAAAGCTGAGAGAAATCAATATTACAAAAGTATCTGTGGCTCTAAATTCTGGTAGAAGAAGTAAAACCCTCCCATATATCCATGTTGTGGGTACACATTCCCCACGAAAGCAAGGAATTTGTTCACCAACTTTCGTTACATTTGAAATGCCTGACATTACTCCTCTCAAATCACCAAAGTTTGGATTTAAATGTCCAATACTAAAAACATACAGGAAGTAGTTCGACACAAACTTTGGTTGCGCAACTGAAAAATAACTAGGAATTATTACCAAGATCAATACTAAGAGGTAAGGATTTAGAATCCATGAATTCAAATTTGAGAGGAATTTGATGTGTTTTCGAATCAAATGCACGATACAAAATGCAAGAATTAGGGTGCTAAAGAAAATAGCATCTGCGAAGAGGGCTCGGGCCGGAGGGTTTATCATTTGTAGTCGGCCTGCTTCTACGCCCTGATTGTTTCCGGCCAAATAAATTGAATATGGAAAACGAATTAAAGTGTAATTTAAAACAAAAAGTAGTGCCAAAAACCTTAAAAATAGTGAGGTTGAGAGCATATCTATGCGCTCTAGAATAGAATTCAAAAACTTCATCTAATTAGGAGTCTTAAGATTTCGCGCATAGCGCTCCAGCAAAATGAAATGAACTTTCTCGACGGAAATGTTTGGAGATTTTTCCGCCCATCTCTCCAGGTGCTGCCAATTTTCTCTGCTCCTAATCTATTGCGAGTGATCACTCTAAAATTATGCAAGTTTATTTTCAGGCGTCTTGACGCAATTGAAATATGAATATTAGGAACTATCGAATATTCTGGAACCATAGTCCAGAGCGTTTTTGCAATTTTAGAATCGTAAAAACGGATGGGGGTATTGCCGTCCCTCGGATACTTTCCCGAAAAAGAAAAAACTATTAATCTAGTAAGTGCTGACACAAACTTTCGGTACATGGGATCAGATCTATTGGTTCTGATGCCCTCACAATATCCGAATTTCATTTCCACACAATACTTGAAGAACTTTTCCAATTCCTCGCCAGAAACTTGGCCATCACCATCTATAGTCAAGATACAATCAAATCCCGACATTAATGCAAAATCCATAAGTCGCCTTGTGCTGCGTCCATGGCCCAAATTTGTTTCGTTACTCAAGATATATAGATTTGGCAACCTATTGGTCGCCGTCTCAAGTTGAGACATGGTTTCATCCTTACTTGCGTCATTCAGCACAATTAAATCAATATCCGCTCCAAGGTGACGAGAAATTTCAAGAAGATAATTCTGTATTCCAAATTCTTCATTATAAACTGGAAGGCAAAGTGCAAACTTAGACATAACGGCTAGAACTCTCTCGTCAATCTGAGATTATTTAACCAGTTCTCAAATTCAGACTCCATAAACTGTATTGCACTTCCAATAGCCATGTGCATGTCAAGGTACAAGTATGAACCTAATCTGCCCCCAAAATGTACATTACTAACTGATTTTGCCATGCTCCTGTAATTTTTTAGTTTCGTTCGATCATCCAAGCTATTAATCGGGTAATAGGGTTCATCACTTTGTGACGCCAGTCTACTGAATTCTCTCGAAATCACTGTGGCATTAGAGGGGTATTCTCGCTCTGGATGCAAATGTCTGAATTCATGAATTCTTGTGAATGGTATTTCTTTATCTGGGTAATTCATTACTGAGGTTCCCTGAAAATCCCTTACTTTAAGTTTTTCATTGACAAAATCTAAAGTTCGCCAGCCGAGCGTCCCATAATTGTAATCAAAAAAACGATCAATAGCTCCGGTGTATACCGTGGGTAAATTCTCAGTAAATTCCTTAATTTCAAAGTAGTCAATCTCGTTAAACACTTTAATTCTTGGCGACTGAATCATCTTCTCGAACCAATTTGCATACCCATCTACTGGCAATCCCTGATACTTATCAGAGAAATATCTATCGTCGTAATCTGTCCTTACCGGTAGGCGAGAAATAATATTCGCAGGTAACTTACTTGGATGTAATTGCCACTGTTTGTATGTGTAGCCTTCAATCAATCTCTCATATATATCTTTACCGACCATTTTTATGGCTTTTGTCTCTAGATCGTCAAAATCAAAATCTTGGGGATAAGGTTTAATTGGGTTTTCAAATGTAGCCAGGAGTTCTTTGGCTTCAGTGGGCGTAAAGATTTTACCGTAGACTTGGTTCAATGTCAGTAAATTGAAAGGTAGGGTATAAATTCGGTTCCCGTAATTTGCGTATACTCGATGTATGTAGCTATTTAGTCTCGTAAATCTTCTTATATAATTATAAACTTTCTCTGAGTTTGTATGGAATAAGTGTGAACCATACTTATGAACTTCTATTCCTGTCTCGGAGTCAAAATAACTATGCGCATTCCCGCCTATCTCTGCCCGCTTTTCTATGATTACGCAATTCATATTAAAAACTCTTGACGCAAGTTCTGCAACTGTCAGTCCATAAAGACCACTGCCGACAATCAGTACATCACACTCTTCAAGTGATTTTTGTAATTCTAAGAAATCTTTTGAATGCTTAACCTTTCCCAAATTCATTCCTCAAAGTTACAGGCACATTCTGGAAAGTAAGTGATTTCCAGTTCAATGTCATTGCAATCCGGGTAGAAAACATGGAGATTTGTTCAAGCAAAAGAGAATTGTGGGCCCTGTCGGGATCGAACCGACGACCCACGGATTAAAAGTCCGTTGCTCTACCGACTGAGCTAAAGGCCCCACTTCCCACACTATACGCGTAATTGAACGTGCTCAAAACTAGAACTTGCAAAACCTTACGCAGAAAGAGTCAAAACACACTAGATGATTTTCTATGTTCCCGTCGTTTTAGACAAACGCACCTATATGTCCTTCGAATTGTAAATCCATATTGAATTCAAAATAGGGTAAACTTCACCAATATTATGAAGCTAAAGTGTACCAAAAAAAATTATATCGAGAGACTTCAAAATCTATATGACTCATCCGAGTATTTTGTCCGACTCGATCAATCAAATAAAAGGGCCGATTATTGGGACATCAGTATCGACCCTGACGGTGTGAAGCGCGATATTTTCCAAGAGTTTGAACTTTGGTCATCAAACAATTCCGAGCTTGTTGAGTTATGTTTCGAATTAATCAACTTAACAGACAAAAACGACAAAATTTTAGATTACGGAAGTGGACCCGGTTACCTTTTCAAGAATTTATTGAGGCTAGGTTTGAAGGACAGAAATCTGTACGCTTTCGATAAAAGTGACTTAGCGCAAGCAAGTTTAGTTGAACTAGGAGTAAACCTGATAAAAGATGAAAATCAAATCAAAAATAACAAATTCTCACTCGTTATCGCAAATCATGTGATTGAGCATCTTGAAAATCCAACTGAAGTATTTCGAGCCTTAGTTGATGCGCTCACGCCAGGAGGGACAATCATAATAGGCACCCCCGATTTTCTCAGTCCCTCAGCATTACTCTTTCGTGAGCGGTATCGAATGCTAAACGAGCCCACACACATAGCTTTATTTTCTCAGGATTCATTGCTGAGAATGATGCGCCATTACAAACTATCCGTAAAGAGTGTGACGTACCCATTTTGGCAATCTCCATACTTCGACATGTCAACTTTTGAAAAAGCTTTCAACCATAGAACTCAAACCGCATCTCCGCCATTTCCTGGTAACTTTCTACTCGCAGTGGGGACAAAATCAACCAAGGAGTAGTGATGGCGAGCAATTACTAGATTTTCAGACCCTGAGTGATTTGAAATTTGAGATTCAAAGAAGGATCCAATTCTAGAAACTTGTAGTTTGCTCCGAGAGCGAGCGCAAAAGGTTCCCAGCACTCTCCTGCGACGCTTTTTCTCCAATATAAGTGATCACTCTCAGTAACACTCACTTCAACTATTGTGCTTTTCCGAGGATTGGCTGCAAAAATTGCATTTGTGAGTCCGGCACCTGCGAACCCGACAATCATTCGAGCATTATTAAACAACTTGATTTGATCAAAAATTGATAATTCCAACAACGTATCAACTTTAAAACCTTTAGACTCAAAAATTTTTGCAATTGCGCTTTCAAATTCATCATTCTTGTCTCTTAGGACAAAAATATCGAGATCTTGCGTTGTCCTCACAGTCGTCACTAGTAATTTACGCACCATCGCGAGTCGTTCCCTTTTCACAACATGTTCAAATCCTTGAAGTTTTGGCATTTTTATGAGATTCCTTGAAAATATCTCTTCATCCGAGATTCCTTCATACTCAAAAAGAGTATTAAGTAGAACTTTCACGAATTCAGGTGCTGCCCTATTCACCAAGATTCGCTCAGGTCTTAACTCTAATTCTTGAATCAAATCTGGTAAATCTTCGATAAGAAAATGAAAGTAGTTGCCAGATCTTCTCGGCACGACAACACAAGGTTCGCTCACGTGAAGCGTTGGTATTTTCTTTGGACGTTGTCTCGACCAAAGTGCTTGGTAAGGATGACGGAAATCAGACTCGGTAATGTAATACGCCGAACCGTTTATCCACTTAAAAACATTTCCCGAAGCGGGAGAAACAATCACATCCATGAGTTTAAGAGGTCTTGCAAATCCTGACTCCGAAATAATAGCTCTTGCCAAAACTTTGTCTGTAAAGATAAAATTTGTTCCATGTAAGGCAACTGAGGAACGTAGCGAAAGTAGATTTGACCCACCACTTACAAAATGAAAAGTTCTATTGAGACGGCGAAAGAGTCTCTGCTTTAAAGAATCTTTGTGGCGATTACGCATTGACAAATCCTACAGGCACTGCTTTAATAAGTTGTGTTGCGGTTAGAACTCGATTTTTCTACATTGGCTCATGAAGTCCACTCCAAGTTTTCTAGCGCGGTAGGCTCTGATTCAATTGCAACCCAAAATGCGTTACGTTGGATAGGCCTGCTCGCTTCATCAAGAAATAGACTTTCGATTTTGGAAATTGGTGGAGGTATCGGAACCATATCGTACTTTATTACTAGATTGTCGACTCCGATTGATAGATATGTTGTGGTAGAGCGCGATTCATGGTGTCGATCCAATTTTAAACTTCACTTGAGTGATTCCAGAATAGACCTTGTTGATGACGTTGATTCGATTGGCGAAAATCTGGTGTCAAATTTGATTATTGTTGATGATCTTCTAGATAGCTCCGAAACTAAACAAGTTCTAAGGACTTTGGATGCAGGAGTCATTGTGGTGGAGGGGCATAGATTTAGACAAAGGCTAGAAATCTGTAAGAGACTAATAAGTTCTAAAAAGGTTTTCAAATACGTTAGCGTTGGTAAGTCAACTGATTCATACAAAGGGTTAGGAGTTTTTCACATTTCAAAAGAACTAGGGAGTCATTCTGAAATTATCAGTTACCTTTACTTGATTCGTATTCGAGCCCGCATAGCATTCATGAGCTTTAGGAGTGCGAGAGCCCGAATTTCTCTTCGCAAGGTCTTGTTCTTCCCTAAAAAGAAGTAACTCTTTTGTATAACTAAGCTGGCCCCGCAATTAACCCTTAAGCACACCTCAACCCACTTAAACGAAAGAGATCTATTTGCGTTTAAATAGCGCTGTTCCTCTCCCCTTGGACGAAATCAGCTCAACTAATTCAAAACCATTTTCTAGAAGGAAATTAATTGACTCAACGTAAGTGGTCTTTTTTTCTACTCCTCTCTCAGGTCCTAGATCTGCCGCAATGTAATGAATTTCCCTCAGAATATTGAGGGCGCCCTCAAGCACTTCTGGTTCACCACCTTCCGCTTCAACTTTCAAGAGCTTGATCTTGTTACCGGCGAATAATGAATCAAGTCTTCTAGCTTGGACTTCGCAAGTGAACTCAAAATTTGTGGGTTTAATCAAAGATGAATCAGCCCATTCGCTTGAAACATAGAAATTAAGCTTTTTATCTTGGTTCCAAAGTCCAACCTTGTGCACTTCTCGTCCCTCGAAACCTGAAGTGTTGTTTTCAAGACATTTATTCTCTAATTCAGAAGGTTCAAAAGCGTGATATTCCAAAGAGAGTTCTAAGTCATTGGCTTTCTTCATTAGGTAAAGTGATAAGAAACCTAACTGGGCACCACAATCAATGACTAGATCCCCATCTTGCCATTCAATATTTTCAAGAAAATATGCTTCACCAATAGTTTTAGCTTTGACATCAAGACCGTTCCAGAGCGACAAGATTATGTCTTGCCTAGAAACAACTAGAAACTCCTTATATGGTGGATAACACTCACTCTGGAAATCCTTAAACGCGTAGAGACCAGAATTTCGATAATATGAAACTCTCTGTTTCTTTCCCTTGACTCGAAAAATGATGTTTATCAGGATACAAAAATAAGTGCCATGAAACTTTCTCGTAAAAGCAAATAGAATGTAGTGTGAAAGCGTTTTTCGCACTCGTTGAAAGATGCGTTGAATTTCAAAAACCTCCTTCCGCCCCAATCACTTTACACTCATTTACTTTGGATAGAACTTAAAGTTAAATTGACTTCAAAGTCCCTCTCACCGCTAGACTATAGACAGGGTCCCCATCGTCTAGAGGCCTAGGACATCGCCCTTTCACGGCGGTAACACGGGTTCAAATCCCGTTGGGGACGCAAGGCCCAGTAGCGCAGTTGGTTAGCGCGCCGCCCTGTCACGGCGGAGGTCGCGGGTTCAAGTCCCGTCTGGGTCGCGATTGACAATGGCTGGGTAGCTCAGTTGGTACGAGCGTGCGACTGAAAATCGTGAGGTCGACGGTTCGATCCCGTCCCCAGCCACTTTTACAAATAAAGAGGCTAGAGTTCGTAGAAGAAATAGTCAGGAGCAATCATTCTACTTAAGGATTTTCTTAAAGAATCAATCCGTATTGCTAATTTAATTGACGTCGATTCGGTTTCAGAGCAAATAAAATTGGCAAGTCAGTTCATTTCCAATTCCCTCATCAAAAAAGCGAACGTACTGACTTGCGGAAACGGAGGTTCATTCTCGGATGCTTCTCACTTTGCAGGTGAACTTGTTAATAACTTCACCACAAAGCATATTGCATATTCAGTTCTAACTCTTGGATCCAATCAGGCAGTTGCTACCGCCTGGTCTAACGATTATGAATACGAGTCACAATTTGCTCGTGAGTTTCAGGCCTTTGCAAGCGCCGAATCCACACTTATTGTTTTTTCAACAAGCGGAAAATCCAAAAATGTGATTAATGTTCTTGACTATGCCAATCGATTGGGAGTTAAGTCTATAGGATTCACTTCGATTGTTGGCGAAAAATTTTTGAAAGACAAGTGCGATGTTTTGTTTGTGTCTCCAACAGAATCTACACCTAAGGCCCAAGAGGTTCATATAATTCTGTATCACGCATTAGCTAAAGCTGTTGAAGACTCAATGAGAGAAAGGAAAAGTTCATGAGCTCTATCGAAATTGGCAAGAAACGCATTGGAGATAGTGATCCGACTTATCTTATTGCTGAAATAGGAATAAACCACAATGGTTCTATCGAAAATGCGTTCAATCTGATTAGAAACGCTAAAGTTGCGGGTTTTGATGCCGTAAAATTCCAAAAGCGCACCATTGAGATTGTTTATACTCAGGCAGAACTCAACCAGGAGCGACAAAATGTTTTTGGTGCAACAAATGGAGATTTAAAAAGGGGTTTAGAGTTCGGATTTTCTGAATATGAAAAAATAAACAAATATTGTCAAGAGCTTGATATAGACTGGTTTGCAAGCCCATGGGATTTACCCAGCGTTGATTTTTTGTCGGAGTTCAATGTACCAGCATACAAAATAGCATCGGCTTCAATGACTGATGTCGACTTATTGCGAAGAGTCAGAGAAACTGGAAAGCCTGTGATCGTCTCTACTGGAATGAGTTCTCTAAGCCAAATAACAAAGATGGTCGAAATTCTTGGAGATAATAATCTGGTACTAATGCACACGGTCTCAACTTATCCTGCTAAAGACAATACTCTAAACTTATCGGCAATAAAAACATTAAAGGAAACATTTCCTACGATACCCATTGGATATTCAGGGCATGAGGTGGGGTTGCTACCCAGTTTGGTTGCGGTTGCCAAATACGGTGCAGTCTGTGTTGAAAGACATATAACTTTGGATCGATCTATGTGGGGTTCAGATCAATCTGCAAGTATAGAGTTGGAAGGAATGGTTAGGCTCGTTCGTGATATTAGGCAAATTCCCCAACTAATTGGGAATGGTAAAAAACAGATTCTTGATATTGAAGAACCCGTTATGAAAAAACTTAGAAGAGTTGATACTCTAACTAATTTGTTATAACTTAATTGTGAAAGAAGATCTGGACTTGGAATGTGGCTCTATTGCCGGAGCCTTACAACGAAACCCCTGAAATTTCCCACTAAGAAATTGTCTTCCTCGCAAACGGAGCCAAAAAATCTCCCTAGTGCATTTTAATACAAGGATGTAACGAGTTGCGACTTTCTATCAATTAGCCATAAATTCAAACTTTGTTGTCAAACTTATTTCATCAATTGTTAGGATTGCTATAGACTCGATGGTATGAGAGGTTACTTAGAATTTGTCAAGCGTTCTTGGTCTGTAGTACCAAAACTCACCAGAAATAGGCTCTTTAGATTTGTGCCCATTTTGGTTCTCACCACCCTAATGGATTTCTTCGGTGTTCTTGCTCTCGGTGCATTAGCCTCAATTGGTTTTCGTTTAAGCACCAACGACAATCGACCAACTAGAGCAGAAGTATTTGTTCAAGAATACCTACCCATGTCCCTTAGCGCAATTCAATTTTCAACAGCATTGCTTGTCTTGGTGACACTTTTAATCTCTTTAAAATCCATAATTGTACTTATTCTAAACTTTCGAATCGTGAATGTATTGGCTGAGGAAGAAGCAAATATCTCGGGAAGAATCTACACAAGTTTGCTTCTTGCCCCACTCGATGAGTCTGAGTCTAATTCGTCTGGTGAAGTAAACTTCTTGTCTTTGAATGCGAGCTCAAGGCTAGTGGTAGGAGTCCTACTCCCCACGCTGAATCTATTTTCTGATCTACTCACAATTCTGATGTTGACACTCACAGCATTTATCATTAGCCCAATTACGACTCTAGTAGTTTTGTTGATCTTACTCTCGGTTTACTACATATTGAATAAGATTGTAGGTAAAAAGTCTTCTCTATATGGCGAATACACTAAACGGTATACAATTCTGTTAAATGACTTCTTGGTTTCCTCCGCAATGGGTTTAAAAGAGATTCGAGCTTATGAATCTGAATCTCCTCTCAGCTACAGATTCCATGCGAACAGAAGATTATTGGCCCAAGCGTCTCAGAGAGCAACCATAATCAATGGAGTTTTTCGATATATCCTTGACATAAGCATAGTTGTTTTGGGGTTCTTGGCTGTATCACTGCAAATGCTCATTGAGAATGACTTACGCAGGACGGTAACCACGCTGGTTATCTTTTTAGGCATAGCGTTTCGACTCATACCTGCAATCCAGAGAATTCAATCAATGATTACAGCTTTACGACTTTCGAGGCCGGCAGTATCATCACTTATCGATTACCAGTCGAGAACTTTCACTCCCCGCGATTTTGATTTTATTGAAAGCAACTTTCAGAAAACTGTAGAAGATGCGGTGGCTAAACCTGTTTCTATTATGGTGAAAAAAATCTCCTTTTCGAGAAGACCACTCGAACCACGCTCCGAATGGCTCTTTCAGGATTTAGAGTTTTCAATTCCTGAAGGTTCAATCCATGTCATTTGGGGTGCTTCTGGTTCTGGCAAGACAACACTATTAGATATTCTGGCGGGTCTACGTTCCCCAAGTACTGGAAAAATCTCATATTGGACCGATTCAACTCAGATCGAACGTCCATCCTTAGCGTATGTTTCGCAGACACCATTTCTGCCTTTAGGTTTCTTGAACGAGAGTCTTGCACTGGGTCGTGTTCTTGATGATAGTCACGTTGAAAGACTTAAGTTCTACATACGGGAATTAGAATTGAAAGAGGCTATTCAATCCATTGATGAATTCTTTGTTACTGAGAATGGAACAAATCTTTCAGGAGGCGAAAAACAAAGACTGTCTCTTGCTCGTGCACTAGCTTCATCTAGTTCAATACTTTTAATGGACGAGCCAACAAGTTCCTTGGATTACGAAAATCGATTAAAAATCAAGAAGCTTCTATTGGAACAAGCAAAGAATCGAACAATAATTATTGCGACACACGACCCACTCTTGCAAGAAATTGCCGATAGCCTTACGATTCTTGATTAATTTCTGAAAGGAATTTTGATGACAGTAGCGCTTATTCCTGCTAGGGGCGGCAGTAAAGGTATACCAAGAAAGAATCTTCAACCGATAGCCAATTTACCTCTGGTCGCGCGCATGATTAAAATCGCGTTACGCGGTAAAGTAGAGGAAGTCTGGGTTAGTACTGACGACTACGAGATCTCCCAAGTGGCAAAGGAATGTGGTGCACAAGTCATACAGCGGCCGCCGGAAATTTCAGGAGATCAATCTTCAACCGAGTCTTGCATTGATCACTTCCTAGCCGAATTGAACCCAAATGATCAACTTGTGTGTTTACTGCAAGCAACATCTCCCTTCTTAAACCCTGAGACAATAAAAACTTGCATTAAGACTCTTGAACACAATCTGGAAGTAAATTCTTGTTTTACCGCTCGAGTTGCACACCCATTTTTGTGGAAATCCTCTCAGGCTTTTTGGGAGCCAAGTAATCACTCTCGTAAATATCGACCTCGAAGGCAAGAGTTGCCTGAGTCCGCTATAGAAACAGGTGCTTGTTACGCATTCAGAGTACATTCTTACTTAGAACAAAGAACCCGATTTCCATCGCCCAGTCAAATTGTTATGACTTCGTACTTAGAGTCACTCGACATAGATACCCCAAAAGATCTCGCAGAGGCGCAACGAATCGCTGAGTGTATGTAATAGGCCGAAAATTCAGTTGATAAAGTACTGTTATCAAATGAGCCAAGGTTTAATACTTCCCGTAATTCTCACTTGCGAATACTGCAAATTAACTTTGAAACAAAACCTCTTCTTTTCAGACTCCAATTATTGTGAAATCCTTCATGCATTTTTTTGGTCCAAAAAAACACGAAAAAGCATTATGCAACCCATAGAATTTAGCCTTTCGATTGTTTTTGAACAAAAAACGTCTTTTCAGAGTACAAGTATCTAAGAAAGTTTTAAAATAGCCAATATGAAAATTGCCTTGTTTGAGTTTGATTTAGAAAGGTATCCGATTTGCCTTCAACTGGAATATGCTATCGATAAACTAACAGAGGGACATGAAGTTACTTGGTACAGACCTACACAGACTAGATGGCTCAATTTAGATTTTCAATTTAGTAGATTAGTAAATAAAATCACAGACGCCAATAATTTAAGCTATGCATTGAACCAATTAATCTCAACATTTGAAAACTTTGAGGTGAAGCATTTACAGTCACCCTCAATGCCATATTCTCATGAAGTAGAATCTGAATCAATTCAAAAAGCATGGCAAGAAGTATCGGTGCGTTTACGCGACAGTGCTCCATGCTTAAGTCATGACCAGTCCTTAGCAAATAAATTTAAAATGACCTACTCCAAATTGTACTTTCAAGCTAAAAAAATACTGTCTCAAGAAAATTTTGATGAAATAGTAGTTTTTAACGGACGATTTCTCTGTCACAATGCAATTTGGCAATCGGCCAAGGACTTAGGTCTTCGCGTAGTTTTTCTTGAGCGCTTTAATCTCGATTGGAACACTCGCTATTTTGTTTTTGACCAGCCCGTTCATTCATCAGTTTACCGAGCAAATGTCATGAAAAGTTTTCTTGAAACTCATCCAGACTCACATGGTTCAAAAGTCATCGCAGCTAAATCTTGGTTTGAAAATAGAATTTTTAATTCTGGATCCAGTTTTACCGCCGATCAGTCTCAAACTTTTAAGCGTCCTAAAGAAGTAAAAACAGTAATCTCTTTTTTTCACTCCTCAGAGGATGAGCTGTTCACAATTGGCTTACAACCGATTTATTGGAAAAATCAGTTTGAGGCCATAAATTCGATTTCAAAGTATGTCTTAAGTCGGAATGACGTGCGATTATTCGTTCGACTGCACCCAAATCTAAGGTATAAGTCGAGTAGAGAACAGAAGAGGTGGCGAACTTTTGCTGAAAGGATTGGATCGGAAAAAATTAAATTTATTTTTCCAGAGGAATCAACAAAGACCTATAGTTTGTTGCTGCAAAGTGATAAGGTATTAACCTTTGGTTCTACCATTGGTGTTGAAGCCTCCTGGTTAAGAATTCCTAGCGGCCTTATGAGCAGTGCTCTCCATAGAGAATTAAAAGTATGCGAAACTATCAATTGTGAAGCAGAGCTCTTTAATTTTTTAGATGGTAACTGGAATTATGAAGTGTCTAGATTTGATTTATATGCTTATTCATTTTTCTTAAAGCTTGGAGGGCAATCCTTCACTTACCTTAAAGTCAATACAAATGGTGAGCAATTACAAGATCCGATCTATAGTTACGCTGGGCGAAGTTTAGGATCATCAAGGTTATTGTCTGGAATAAAACGTATCGAGGGCTTCATGATTCAATTGAGTCGTAGAATGCGAAGCATAAATTGCCAACTGGATCACTTCCCCTACACTCATGATCATATTGCTGGTTAAATCTCTTATATACTTAAGTTATGCCTATAGATGGTTTGGAGTTCTAAATGAAAAATAACACCATTATCATTGCTGAAATTGGCATTAACCATGATGGGTCGCTTGAGATGGCAAAGCTACTGGTCAAAGAGGCTTTAGATTCTGGCTGCGATCAAATCAAATTTCAATACCGCAGGCCCTCAAATTCTACATTTCAATTGGAATTAGGCAGTGAGATTGTACAGTCTGAGATTAATCGAGTTTATATTGCACCTTCGGAAATAATGAAACTGGCAGAGATGGTAAAGGATTCTAAAAGAAAAGTTGGAATAAGTTTTTTCTCTCTCGGTGATGCATACGATTTTCAAGATCAATTTCACTATTTTGACTTTTTTAAGATTCCATCTGCATCAAATAAAAATGAGGAACTTATAAAATATCTATCAGAGCAGAATAAACCTGTTTACCTTTCCTTAGGAATGCTAGAGCATTACGAGGTAGTGCAACTAGCTTCTCTTTACTCTAAAAATCTAAATGTAATTCCTTTTCATTGTGTTTCCAACTATCCAACAAAGGTTTTCAACTCTAACTTGAACTATATTAACACACTTCGTGATTTGTGGAATCGGCCGATAGGATACTCAAGTCATGATGACAATTTGCTGGTTTTAGCGAAGGCAATTGACTTAGGCGTAGAATTTTTAGAGAGACACATCACGTTTGATAGACGCGAGTCTGGCCTGGATAAGTCTAGTAGCTCCACACCTGAAGAATTTAGAATGTTACGGGAGTTTGTTGACTTTTATGAACTAATTCAACGGCCCATGTCAAATAGAATTCCCAACCAGGGCGAGAAGTTAAATCGTCAAAATCTTGGATATTCGCTGTACTCTCTAAGAGATTTTAAATCTGGAATGCCCGTGACCTTAGATGATTTTGTTGAGAGAAGTCCAGCGGTTGGATTAACAACCAATGAATTCAAGTCCTTAAGCACCCATGTATTGAAAAGTTTATTAAATGTGGATGAACCTGTGTCAAGATTTCATTTTCAAGACATTCAGAATTTGAATAAAGAACTTCAACTCGTCGCACAACAAAAACTTATCTCTGTTCCCGTAAGATATCATGACATTCATCTGGCAGAACAAACATTAGGATTAAATGCATACGAATTTCACCTGTCGTACAACGATTTGAAGCTTGATGTAGACATTGAAGATTTAATTAATCCAAATTACTTTTATTCAATCCATATCCCAGACTACATATCTTCCACTCAAATTCTTGACATTCATAGTGTAGATAGCCAAATAGCGAGCGAATCCCAAAAAACTCTTGATCGATGTATTTCTATGTCTTTGCAGATTGCAGAGTTAACGGGAAAATCAGTTCCTGTTATAGCAAGTATCAATGCCAATTCAGAAAAGCAAAATTTCTATGAAAAATTGAAAGACTTACAATTATGGGCAGAAACAAGAGAAGTTGACTTCCTCCCTCAGTGGCTGCCTCCAATTGCGTGGTACTTTGGTGGATCTGTACCTTTAAAATTTATGAATTCCCCTGAAGCTATATCAAAGATACAACAAATGGATATCAAAATTTGTCTTGATTTATCTCATCTGATTCTCAGCTGTAATTTTTTTAATTTAGACTTACGCAAAACCTATGAAATGCTAGCTCCTTACTCTAGTCATCATCACCTTGCAAGCGCGGACGGTATAGATTCAGAAGGTACTTCCTTACTCAATTGTACTCCTGAGCAACAACTAATTGTGCAAGAGATTGTGGACAGCAACTGTGTCAAAGTTCTCGAAGTGTGGCAGGGTCACTTGAATAGATTTGCTGGATTCATACCAGAAATCCAATACATAGATAAACTAAACTAAGTACAAGAATGAAGATCTTTATAACGGGCGTCACGGGTCAAGACGGTTCATTGGCAGCGAAGCTACTAACCGAATTGGGTCATGACGTATACGGGGGATACCGTAGAGGAATTGGTAAGTTGTGGCGCCTAGAACATCTTAACCTGCTGAGCAAAATTAATCTAGTAGATTATGAAATCGGCAATGGAGAGGATTTGGCTTTTTACTTGGCTGAATCTCAGTTTGATCAAATTTACCACTTCGCAGGTTTTTCAAGAACTTTTGATTCATTTACGCATCCAAAGAGTATAGTCAATACAAACGTAACAGGAGTTATGGAACTTTTAGAAGCCGCACGGCTTGCAAAGCTGAAAGCAAAAATCTTCATCTCTGGTTCCTCAGAAATATTTGCAAGTTACGGAGAACCCACCAAATTGAGTGAAACGTCCCAGATTGAACCTACAAATCCTTATGGTGTTTCCCAAGTTTCTGCGAAGTTTTTAAGTAATATTTACCGTAAAGTACATGGCTTAAATGTCTTCTTCGGCATACTCTTTAATCACGAAAGTTATTTTCGCGATTCCATATTCATATCAAAAAAACTCGCAGTCGGATTTGATCAAATCCTAAAGGGCGAGAGAGAGACAATAGAAATTGGAAACTTAAATACTGTAAGAGATTGGGGATTAGCCCATGAATTTGTTGGCGCCATGGTAGATTTACTTCAACTCGGGTTACCAGGTGACTATGTTTTTGCAACAGGTAAATTACATAGTTTGACGGAACTGGTCTTTTCGTTCGCTAGTTTATATGGCTTCGACCTAGAATTTATTGCGCATAACGAAAAAGGTGAATTCGTGAATACCGATACAGGAAAAATTCTCATTCATTCTAATACTAGGTATATTCGACCAGTTGAAACACTTGGCAGGGCTGGTGATGCAACAAAATTATTTGACACTATTGGGCGTACATTTAGTACGGATTTGAATACTTTAGCCAGATTTGTTGCAGGAAAAGTTGATAGCTCCAATCCGTTTCAAGCCTAAAAGATCGGGGAAATTATGACGATTGGTTTCTTTCAATTTGCGACAAGCTCGGTTCATTTAGCAACTTCATTAATGTTAGCCGATGAAGAGTCCCTTGAAAATGAGTGCCACTTCTATTTTTGGCCTAATCGAACTTTAGTTCCCAACAGAATGGCCGCCAACTTTCCATTCGGTGCACTTTCAGACTTTAAATTCCAAAGGGAAGCTTTGAAGTCTTGTCCCTTAGTACTGTTTCACCACTTCTTTGAGCGTTTCCCGATAAAAGTACATGAGTATCATAAAACTCTTTCAAATATCAATCTTACTGATGATTTTGTTTCATTAAAATTGCTAAATCAAATCACTCCTGGACTAGGTTCTGCATTAGCAAATCATCTAGCAAGCGAGTCTAATCTATTGAACTTAAGTAATTCTAGAAAAAAGTATGTGCTTTTACGGTCAATCAAATCTTATATTCAAGTTTTTCAAAATGTAGTTCAAGAGGTTAATAGACATTCCATTACCAAAGTTTATCTTTATAATGGAAGGTTTTTGCATGAGAGAGCCGTCTGGGAGGCATGTAAGTCACTTGGGGTGGAAGTTTTACTTTTTGAAAACACTCAAGATCGATATCATCTAAGTAATTGGGGTTTTCATAATCGAAATCAAAATCAATTACGCATTAGGAACTTTTGGGAAACAGCACGACATAGCATCGATGAGAGATTGGTGATTGCTAAAAAGTATTATGAAAGACTTGAATCTAACGAAAATCCATTTTTTAGATCTGATTTAACCGTCGCTCTACCAGAGAAGTACATTGCATATTTTTCCAATTCGGACAGAGAAGCAATTGGATTTTGGGAGGAGTGGAATCAACCATTTGGAAATCAGCTTGAAGCTATTAAAATGTTGGCAGAGTCTACCCGAAATATTGGAATTTCCTTAGTTTTGAGAATGCACCCCAACTCAGGTTTGTTTGATGAAAAACAAGATAATTATCTTAGATATCTTGTTGAGCTTAGTAATGTGACTTTGATTCTTTCCTCGAGTAACATATCCTCTTATGAAATCATGAAAAAAAGTTGTGGAATTGTCACCTACGGAAGTACTATTGGATTAGAAGCAGCGTGGAATAAAATTCCTTGTGCAGTTCTTGCAGATTGCAAATATGACCAATTGGATGTTGCTGACAAAATTGTTACTCAGAAGGAAATGTTGGACTGGTTGGAGAAACTTTTGAAATTTACTAATTTTTTTGATTTAAAAAAACGGAGATTAGGTGCTGCTTCTTGGGCTTTTTATGTTGAAACTGGTGGTGATTTCCTACGTAATTGTGAAGTAGTTCCAGGAACGTGGGGTGCGTATCAGGTTAAACGATATAAGAATACTCAGTTAATTCATTCTATCCCCATATTACTATTGGGTCTTGTTTATTTAAAGTTTAAAAAAATACTGTTTTTTTGTAAGACTTTCTTGGGTTAGTTATTTTACAGTGGTTTAGCTCGATACCATCGCTTCTTGCGGAAGGAATACCTACGAAAACTATTTCCCTAATCCTACGCTATGCAGCCCAGCAATATCTTGTGCTTGCCCGAAAGTCGAAAATTAATTGTCAAAACTCAAATTTAGAAATTAACTAATTTCAACCTTTTATGAAAACCATGTTAGCAATTACCCTTTCAGAGTAACTATCGTAGGAATTTAGAACACAATTGTTTTTTTTCCATATTTTCATTTTAGTTCAAAACTGACTTCTAATTGTCTAAAAATCTCCACTTGATGGCAAGAACCCTAAAGGCCTTTTTTGTCGCTCAAATTGAGACTTGGCGTAAATGAATCTGTGGTTTTCACACTCATAACCGTTCTTTAATAATTTCAAGCTCTCTATTATGAATTTGGGAGTTTTATTGGGCATAAAAACTTTAATTGATGGATACTCCTCTCTCGCGAATTGAATCTGGAAAATCTTCTACTAGAAAATGATAGTGATTCCTAGACCTAGATGGCGAGTGATTAATGTTTCAAGTGAGTTGGCAAATTTGGTGCAAGCATATTCATCTGAGGTAACTGTGGGTCTTTTTAAGTCGCATCTCAATTGCTGGCGAATTAGTGAAAAATCTTAATTCTGAACATCGAATTCTTCCTAAATTCTTGAAAATGCTCAATACCTTTGTGAGTACTGATTCAATATTTTTATCAATATCTAAGGGCGGAAAATCGTAGAACACACAAGAAGCTCTAGGTATTGGAAGATAAATAGGCGCAAAGTGTATTGGTTTGCTCAATTATTTTGGAGAGCCATATTTCAAGAGTAGATGTGTTCACAGGTCGATGATGGGTCCAGTTCACTCAGCCTCACTTGACCCACATAGTTCAAAAAAGTGGTTTGCGATGTAAAAGTTTGAGAGACGGCACAAGGAGACGAGATTAAAACAGCGTATGAATCTGAATTTAATTAAAAGAAAGGTTTTGGTTCTACTCTAACTAGCAGGGCGAGTTTTAAAACTATTATTGAAAAACAATGCGTTACCAGAGGTTATACCAACTCTATCAATGCACTTGAGGAAACCTAGTGACTTAACATATTTCTCAACTACCCTTGATTTGGGTGCTCCTTCATAAAGTGAGATTCTGTTTAACTCCAGATGAATGCAATTGACATGTTTCTTGATCCATTCTGAGGAAGACTGAATAACTGAGTACTCAAGTCCTTGTAAATCAAGCCAAAGGAGATCAACAAAATCTATATCATTATCTTTTGCAAATTCATGAATAGTTACAGATTCTATTCTTTGGCGTTTATAGAACTTAATTTGAGGAAACTCAGCGGAATGCTTGGTCGGAATCAGCAAGGACGATGATCCCATTCCTCCCAATGTGCTTGTTTCATCTGAGCCTATATTGATTTCCGTAAAACCTCTTTTGTCTGCTAAAGCTAGGTTGAAAAGACTGATCATTTCGGAGGACTTAAGAAAACTTTGTAGATGCCTATACTGTTCTATGACAGGCTCAATAGCAAAAATTCTATGCGTTTTGAACCGCTGACTAAGATTATATGTGTCCACACCATCCGAAGCCCCCGCTTCGATAATGCAGCCTCGATAAAGTAGAAATCTTTCAATTTCATCTAATTCAATTATAGATAGCCTAGAAGGGCCGAACCTGATTCGTCGATAGACTAAATGGGGGTTTTTCAATGCAACAGCAAAACGTTTTATCCACTTCATCGATTACCCCTCGAAAGCTCGAGACTTGTTGTTATTATTCTAGCGTGAATTGGAATTTTCAGGATTTCCCATATGACTTTGACAGAAGTTCAAACTTCTTGAATGACTTGTTCAGGTCAATCTCGAGTGATTTTTCGGACTTAGCCGATCTGCCTTCAAGAAAACTCAGCTTTTATGGTTGTTACCCTAGACAGACTTTCCTCCGAAGAGCAGTCCATCGGACAGTTGCTCAATGGTCTCAAGCAAAGATGGTGACCTGGCTAGAGTCAAACCAAGGATTTCGAAATAGTTACCCTGACTCTGATCTAAATATTTGGATGACTTTCGAGAATAAAAGGCCACCACATTCAAAATTTGATTTAACTTTTTCTTTTGATTTGGACGATTACGGCGGATCTAATGTCTATTTCCCCCTTATTTACACTTATATGGACATGCTGAATAATTCAGCACCATACGTAAGGCACAAAATTACTCTAGGCAAGGCTAGAGAGCCTCGAAACTCCAAGGAGGTAACTCAAAAAAAGTTTGCTTGTGTTTTTATGAGTAATCCGGAAACTCAGCGAATGCGTGTTGTTGATGCGTTAAGCAGAATCGGACAGGTAGATGTATATGGCCGGGTATCAGGAAATTATGTGCAGGACAAAATTGCAGTTTCTTCACAATATAAGTTCCAAATATGCCTAGAGAACGACCTTTATCCGGGATACATTACCGAGAAGCCTCTCGAGGCGTGGCTTTCAGGTACCGTTCCAATTTATTCTGGTTCGGATTCAATGCACATCCTGAATCAGAATGCACTATTAAATCTGAGTGAGTACAAGAATCTAAATGCTTTAGTTGAAAGAGTTGACGATTTAAGTGAAAACGATGAGGCTCGCCTTCGTATCATAAATGAACCTTTAATCACTGGCAATTATGGACTTGCTGAAATAAAGAAACAAATCGCAAGCCGAATCCAAGCCATATTAAAGAATAACTAAAGCTTTAACTGGAAAGTGTTTTTACTTGATATTCTTGATCACAAAGATAACTTTGCCATTCAAAGCAACGATTAACTCTGTTATTTGGCATAAACTCAATCACTTTACATTTGTCTGCCCAAATTGCATTCGTAATCCCTGCCCCATGTAATCCTGCTAATTCTCTGCAATTCGCAAAAAAATTGATCTGGTCTATTAAATTCAGTCCTTTGCTTTCAAAAATGTGAAACCCTCTATCTGAAAACTCCTTTTGAATTTCAAGTTCCAAGGGATGGGATCGTCTTGAATTCTGCCGCGATACATATATCTTTTCGGGACCTTTGCTTGAAAAGCTATTAACTACTTTATCTCGGAACTCCTTCAGTAATTGAAGATTTGAAGGATGAAGATAGCCAATATCTTGTCCTCGCGTAACAAAAATCAATTCAGCCGGTTTTATAAATTGATTAGATTCTAAACTCTTTGCCCCTAATACTTTGAATATTTCTTGAGCAAATGAATAACCTCTCCAGCTTTGCAGAAAAACTGGTCTAAAATTAGACAAATAAAGAATCTGTGGAAGTTCTTCTGTAATAATGTGGTAATAACCTGTTTGGGTAATTCCTCTCGCAAATTTTCCTTCGAGCTGCACCGCTTTTTTGATCTTAGATTCGTCATAAAGCAATTTAAGTTCGTCTGGCCATTCTGAAGATTCAACTATGTAGCGTGTAGAACCTTCCAAGTTGCTCTTGTATATAGCTCCAGTCTCCACGTTCAAAATAGGCTCTTTTTCTTCAACAACGTACCTAGAAGAAAAAAGGTGCTCGAGGGTCTCAAGATAACCATTTGACGACTTCAGTCTTAAATATACCGAAGGCGAGAAGAGTGGAATTTCAGTTGCCTCTCTACCGTAAGTGAGACTCTCCTTTCTTCCAAGTTGAGTAGTCATTCGTCGATAAATCAGCCTCCTATAAAATCTACGACGTGATTCAGGTAAACGTCTCATGGCATGTTTGAATCTATTTAAATCTCGCATGATTAGGTACTCCTAATTATCATTTGAACATTACTCAATATCAGTCGTATCGCTCCAAAATAAGTTGCATTATAAATTTCCTTATTAGACCAACGATCCAATTCTTGAGAATCTTTTTCAACTCTGAACTTAATTTCATTCTCGTCTAGGTGAGAATACGTTGTAGGAACCCATCTAGGACGATAACCTTTTGTATGAGTGGCCATTGCATTAAATCCTAGATTTACGACCATATTGACATGTGGCACAACACACTTTTGCTTTTCTCTCCACAAGGTGGCTATTAAACTGTAATCCCAAGTGTCGATCTTACCTGAACCTGCAAGCTTGAGAACGACTGTCCAAAAAAACACAAATCTCAATTTTCGAAAATTATTTAGAAACCAATTTTTACCTCTCTTGTTTGAATAGACTTCCTTTGCCTTAATACGGGACAACTCACTTGCATCTCCAAAATTCAGTCTATACTTTTCCCATTTTTCTGACCACGTAGCCCAACCCCAAACAAATGGGAATGATGAGAGTGTGTGTGAGGTTATTGGAGAGCCTACATTATTATTTCCGGCTATACAAAACACATCGTTTCGATTGACAAGGTTAAGATGCGCTTCATCAATAAACCTGAAGAAATCTTGAGAGGGCATGCAGTCATCTTCTAAGATTACTCCAAAGTCTACTTGGTTAAAAAACCATGTTATGGCTGAGGCCATGCCATTTCGACAACCTAAGTTTTCGTTTGCCATGAAAAGCTTGTTTCTCGGGTGTAGAGGGAATAACTCTCGAAAAATGTCACGGCAAGAATCCACTGCCTTTATGGAGTCTAATTCAATTGTAGGTCCATCTGAGTAGAAATAAACATTGAGAATCTGATTCTGCCTCAGAAAAATCAACAATTTTCGTAGCAAATCTGGCCGGTTATATGAGCATACGAGCACCGGTGTATCGGTAGAGTAGGCGTCTGAACTTTCCCACTTGTCCACCCAAGCCACTATAGAGGATTACATGCGAATTGGCATACTTCATGATTCATATTCTCCTTACGGCATTAAGTCCGTTAGCGGTGAAGATCAAATAGTTGATCTCGAGATAAAACTATTGTCAAGAAAGGGCCACCAAGTCATTGACTTGCGGACTTACGCATCAGGATTACCTGGCAAGTTTCAACATTTGATGTCTCACTCCACAGGATTTTCCTCTTTAAATTCTCAAATTCTAGACTTGCTGGAAGCTGATGTTATTCATTGTTACAATCTAAATCTTCGAAGTGGATATCAATGGTTGAATGAAGTAAAAACACCTGTTGTTGCCAGCCTGCACAATTTTAGGACTATTTGCCCTGTTGCAACTGCATGGCGTGACGGAAAACTGTGCTTTGATTGTAGGGACGTTGGATACTTCAGCGCTGTCAAGCATAGATGTGGAAATTTCTATGGAGCACTGGGAGCAATGCGAGCGTATCTATTTGATCAGCAGAATTCACTTTTAAGTTCGCCTCGCAAGTTGATTGCTACTTCGTTAAAAATGAAGAGAGAGCTTAGCAAAGTTACTGATTCTGCTCGGATTGATGTCTTGGGAAGCGTGAGTAGATTCCAGCAACGTAGAATTAACAGACAAGTTGGAGGTGGCTTCGTGTATCTAGGACGTTTTTCTCCTGAAAAAGGAGTTCGTGAGCTCATTCAGAATTGGCCTTCAGAATTTAAACTGACTCTCTTCGGTAGTGGTTTTCTGAACGCAGATACTATTAACGTCGCTAAATCCAAAAATATTGAGTTTCGCGAACCAAATTTCTCTGAAGATGGGTCTTTTCTTGATGAATTTGAAGGAATTATTTTTCCTAGCACTTGGATAGAGGGGTCACCTTTGGTAATTTACGAAGCTCTATCTCTAGGATTACCAATTCTTTGTAATCCTGTCTCTTCTGCCAGCGAAATATTAGATGGTTCCATGGCAGGAGTGATAATTGAAAACTTTCTGAGTGTAGATTTGATCCGAGCTGGGATTGAAGAATTGCGACGAGATTATTCCAGACGCACAGCCGAGTGTTATAAATTAAACACGGGCCCGTTATCAAGCGAAGTATGGACAAAACGCCTCGAAAATATCCTTGCTAGCGCCTGCTGACAACTCGAGCGTATTGAACCTTAAACCACCTAAAAAAAGCGAACATTAGAAGAATTATAGAATTCAGTTTTGGACTAAGAAAAATCTTTTCACCCTTCAACTTCAGCCAATATCTATAATCTGCAAAAATCTCTAAAGGTGACCTAGTGCTAGTCCCCCCCAATCGAAATGAGGATATTTGCTCGATGGAGATTCTTGGCGGCTCTAACTTTGATAACTTATAGACAAGGTCTTGATCTGCAATTATCTCTAGAGTCTCATCGAATCCACCAAGATCTTTCAAGATTTGCGTCTTCACCAGGGTTGCTGGGTGAGGTACGTACTTCATAGAGGACTTCAACTGTATATCGGAAAAAGGGGTGAAAGAGTAGTTCTTTATTCTTCCTGACGGCGATAGAAGTTTTAAACCTCCGTAACCCCAAATTCCAGAATCCACACTTTTGGAGAGGATTTGCAACGATTTACTTTCGATAAATGAATCTCCCGCATTGAGGAAAAGGCAGTAATCGCCGCGTGCCGCCGCCAGACCTGAATTCATTGCATTATAGATACCATTTAGGTCTTGCTTCAGCACACGATGATTGTCGGTCCAGAGAGAATTAGAGTCAAAGTTTTCCTCAAAATAAGCATTAGGTAGTACGGTAATGCTCTCTAAATCAATCTCTTCCTGCGATTTAATGGAATCAAGCGTTGTAAAGTAGTCAAGATTCAATTCTAATGTACACGTAATGACCGTCACCCTCTTCATATTAATATATCCCGTTTACGTTGACTTTGAAGTATTGCTGGGTTTTAGAATAAACGATTACCATTCGCAAGGATATTAACAAAATAGAGATTACTGAAATCCATAAATACTGAATTAGAAAAATACTAGATAGGACACTGACTGAAGTCAGAGACCAAATTTCCAAAACTGCCTGTTTTTTGCTTCTCCCAAGGAGCATGAGTCGATGAGATAAATGGTCTTTTCCTGGAGATGCGGGATGAACTTTCCGAAAAATCCTAAAAAGGACTACCAGGCATGAGTCAATAATAATAACTAAAATCGGTAACATTAATAAGATTGCAGAACTCAAGAAGCTTTCGTTTCGAAAATCTATTTGAATGGTAATCAATCCTATGATAAATCCCAAGAGAAGACTTCCAGCATCTCCAAGATATATTCGTGCGTTTGGAAAATTGAATAAAAGAAAACCTACTAGACAACCCATTAGATTCAAACAGGCTGCAGCTATAAGTAGTTGATCGAGCCTATTAGCGTGAGACAAATACGCGACCAGGGACAACAGAACAGTTCCACTCAGAAGGCCGTCCATATTATCGAAAAAATTTACTGCATTCATAAAAAATATTAGCCACAGAGCAGTTAAGAAAACATTTACTAAAATTGAGTCAAAAGAGAATGCTCTAAATTCGGAAACGGAAACTACAAAACCAGTGATGCTAGAAGTGACTACTTGCAGGATAAACTTAGATTTATAGTTCAGAGTTTTGATATCATCAATGAGCCCCATCAATACAATTAATAAAATTAATCCCATTAGAACAATAATTGAAAGCAAATTAATTTCAACACGAGATTTTAAAAAATTCGCGAAGACAAAAAAACATCCAAGGAAACTTATAACTAGAGCAATGCCCCCTAAATAGGGAATGGGCGACAATTGCATTTTCCTTGCCGATGGGCGATCAACGACGTTGAGCTTAATTGCAAATCGACGCATAATCTCTGTAGAGCCGGCACATAAAATTATTGATAGGAAAAAAAAATTAAGCTTCACTGGCGTAGACTACCGTCGACACTGTTTATTTCTGTCCAGTAAGCGATTGTTTGGTGAATAATTTCCTCTAAAGAAAGTTTTGGTTCCCATGCGATTCTATTC
>Ga0194133_10001464_pt1 | contig 40700 bp, 39 predicted proteins | sample TA2KigOf40mmetaG_FD_155448 | JGI IMG/M metagenome (GOLD analysis project Ga0194133, IMG submission 155448) | Freshwater microbial communities from Lake Tanganyika, Tanzania - TA2015055 Kigoma Offshore 40m | ecosystem: Environmental > Aquatic > Freshwater > Lake | place: Tanzania: Lake...
GCACTTGAGAGGTGTTAACCCGGAGCACTTTGACCTTAAACAATTCCTCGACCGCCTTGCGGATCTGGATCTTGTTCGCGCGACGGTCAGCCACCAGCGTATATTGGTTGAAACGCTCAGCCTGCATCGCGCCCTTCTCGCTAATGCGTACCGTTTTAATGATATCGAAGGAATTCATGGCGTTTACTTGCTGGCTAGCCGGAGCGCGACCTTCTCAAGGGCAGCTTTGGTGAACACAAGTTTGTCACACAGCAAGGCCTGATATGTGTTCAGGCTGTCGCCGCTGGTCAGAGTTACATGGGGCACATTACGTGAGCCTAGCGTGAGATTCTTATCGTCACCGGCCACCAACAGCACTGTGCGGCCCGCTAGTTTCAGGGAACCTAGCGTGCCGAGGAACTCCTTGGTCTTGTGCGTGGCTAATTTAAAGTCGTCCACCACCACTACATCGCCCGCCTTGAGCCGTTCGCTGAGCGCCTTGCGAAGCGCGAGTGCGCGAACCTTTTTGTTAACCTTCTTGGAAAAATCACGCGGTTTTGGGCCAAAGACCACACCGCCACCGGGCCACAGCGGCGAACGGAAGGAGCCAGCACGGGCACGACCGGTGCCCTTCTGCCGCCATGGCTTCTTGTTCGTGCCTGCGACCTCGCCGACGGTCTTGGTGCAGGCGGTGCCGCTACGTTGAGCCGCGTTATAGGCAACCACCGTATCGTGCACTGCCTGCGTGCCACGCCCGTTCTCAATCAGCTCAAAGCCAATCTCGATTTCGCCGCGGCTCACGCCCTTGTTGTCCAATAACGGAAGTTTCATGGCTTACTTCTTCTTGGCTTCCTTCTTACCCTTCGCGAGCGCTTCGGCGAGTTCCTTGGCCTTTTTCGCGGCCGCCTCACGATCCTTGCGGGCCTGCACCACCGGATATTTCTTGGCTTCGCGAATTACTACGTAGTCGCCCTCGGAACCAGGAATGGAGCCTTTGATGAGGAGAAGATTATCGTCCTTACGCACCTGTATGATCTCTAGGTTTTGCGTAGTGCGCTGCTGCTGCCCCATGTGGCCCGGCATTTTCAGGCCTCGGCGCACCGTGCCGGGGAAAAGCCGCTGACCGATCGCGCCCGAGCGGCGCTTCCAGCCCTTGCAACCGTGCGTAGCATCGCCACCGGCAAAGGCCCAGCGGCCCACAACGCCCTCGAAGCCGCGACCCTTGGTCGTCCCGATGGCATCCACGTAATCACCGACGGCAAAGATGTCCGGCCCAACCACGTCGCCCGGCTTCACCGTCAGCGCGAAGTCGCGAAATTCCTTGATGCGTTTCACTGCTGCACCCTTGTGCTTAGTAATGTGACCGAGCACGGCCTTGGTGAGGCGCTGCTGTTTCTGATCGTCGAAGCCGAGTTGCACCGCGTTATAGCCATCTCGACCATCCTTGCACTTGACCTGCAACACACGGTTCGGCCCCGCCAGCACCACGGTCACGGCAATGGCGTTGCCCGACGCGTCATACACGCGCGTGTGGCCAAGTTTTTTTCCGAGCAAGCCGATCATAGAAATTAGATTTTGATGGTAATGTCCACGCCGGCGGGGAGGTTGAGCTTCTTGAGCTCGTCCACGGTCTTGGCGGTAGGGTCAAGGATGTCCAGCAGGCGCTTATGCGTGCGCTGCTCGAACGTCTCCTGGGATTTTTTATCCGCGTGAGGCGAGCGCAACACGGTGACGCGCTCGATGCGGGTGGGAAGGGGGATGGGGCCGGCAACCTTGGCGCCCGAGCGCTTGACGGTCTCGACAATGTCGTGCGCCGATTGGTCAATGACTCGGTGGTCGTAAGCCTTAAGGCGAATGCGAATGCGTTGTCCAGCCATACAAAGAACGAGTGAGAGTGATTATGCGCAATGTGCGCTTACACACGCCCCCGCCAGCTCCGCGAGCTGGCCCAGCGTGCTCATCAATCCACGAATTGTCTGACGTTTAGTCACCGTGTCTTCGTTTTCCCTCGCCGTGTTCACCCGACGAAAGGACGGAAACAATACCAGCCTGCCTTTTCAGTGCAATGCTTTTTTCAAACTTTTTTGCCGGGACGATTTTTGACGGCCAAAACTCGCTTCAGGACGGCACTAACCACGCCATTTTGTAAGATCAAAAACCTGTCGGTGACCTTGCAGAAGCCCACCGCCCGTGAAACCACTACCATTGTCGGCACAATTGAAGGCCGTGAGCAGTCAATTCCCAGCACTTGCCCATATGCGCTTAGCGTCGGGTGGGATGTTAATTGCAAGGGTGCTTCCATTTGGCTTTCTAGATTCGTCCAAACCTTGGCTTTCTCGCGTGGCAACAAAAAGCCCGCCTTCCTTTCGGGCGGCGGGCTTTGGTTTGAAGCAAATATTGTCTATGAGCGCGCAGCGGGTTTTTTCGATGCGGTTTCGAGGATTTGCTGTGCGATCTGCGAGGGCACCTGCTCAAAGGTGTGCGGTTCCATTGAGTAACTAGCACGACCCTTCGAGAGCGAACGAATGGCGGTGGCGTACCCGAACATTTCAGCCAACGGCACGTGCGCGTTGAGAACCGTCTGCCCCGCCTTAGCATCCACGCCTTGAATGATGCCGCGGCGACGGTTGATGTCGCCCAGGAGGTCACCCTGATACTCGTCAGGCGTGGTTACCTCGACCTTCATGATGGGTTCGAGGATGATGGGCTTGGCATCCTTAAACGCTTCCTTAAGGGCAAAGATGCCGGCCATCTTGAACGCAAGTTCGTTCGAGTCCACCTCGTGAAAGGAGCCGTCGACTACGGCGACCTTGATATCAATGACCTGGTAACCGGCGTATACACCAGAGCGACAAGCCTCTTCGATGCCGTCAATGACTGCTGGCACGTATTCCTTCGGGATCGCGCCACCAACAATCTTGTTCTCAATCTCAATGCCCTTGCCCTTCTCGTTTGGCTCGACGGTGACGCAGGCGTGGCCGTATTGACCGCGACCACCCGACTGACGGATGAACTTGCCTTCGCCCTCAGCGGCCTTGGTGATGGTTTCCCGATAGGCGATCTGCGGCGCTCCAGAGTTGGCCTCAACTTTGAACTCGCGCTTTAGGCGATCAATAATGATCTCAAGGTGCAGTTCACCCATGCCCGCGATGATGAGCTGACCGGTTTCCTCGTTCGTGAAGCAGCGGAAGGTCGGATCCTCTTCGGCGAGGCGCTGCAAGCCTTCGGACATTTTATCACGGTCGGCCTTGGTCTTCGGCTCGACAGCCATGCTAATGACCGGCTCGGGAAAGGTTGGCGGCTCTAGCGCAATGTCAAAGTCCTCGTTGCACAGGGTGTCGCCGGTGGTGATGTTGCGCAGGCCGACGAGCGCGGCGATGTCGCCGGAGTAAGCCACGTCAATGTCCTTGCGCTCGCTGCCCTGAATGATCATCAGGCGGCTGACGCGCTCGCGACGGCGAGTGCGTGCGTTGTAGATCGTATCGCCCTTCTTAAGCTGGCCGGAATAGACACGGAAGAACACCAGTTTGCCAGCGTAAGGATCGGTCCAAAGCTTGAACGCAAGCGAGCAGAACTTGGCGTTGTCGTCTGACGCGGCCACGACCTTGTTTTCGGTGCCCGGCTCGTGGCCCTCAGCCTGCGGGATGTCAATCGGACTGGGGAGGTAGTCAATTACCGTATCCACCAGCACCTGCACGCCCTTCTTCTTGAAGGCCGAGCCGCAAAGCACGGGGATGAGCTCAATCTTGCAGGTGAGGCGGCGAATGGCAGCCTTGAGCACCTCGGGGGAAATGGGCTTTTCCTCGAGCACTAATTCGGCGATGGTATCATCCTTGTTTGAGACTGCGTCAATCAACTCGGCCAGTGCGGCCTGAGCTTTGCCCTTGAGCGCGTCAGGGATTTCTTTGACCTCGTAGTTAAGACCTTCGTTGACGACGTCGCCCTCACCCCAGACAAACGCCTTCTGATTTACAACGTCGATAACACCGGCAAACTTGTCCTCCGCGCCGATCGGCAGGAAGACGGGAAAGGCGTAGGCCTTGAGCTTGTTCCGCATGTCCGCGAGCGCGTTGTCAAAATTCGCGCCGGTGCGGTCCATTTTGTTCACGAACGCGATGCGCGGAACTTTGTATTTGGTCGCCTGCCGCCACACGGTCTCGGACTGTGGCTGCACGCCTGCGACGCCACAAAACACGGCCACGGCGCCGTCCAGCACGCGCATGGAGCGCTCAACCTCGGCGGTAAAGTCCACGTGGCCAGGGGTATCAATGATGTTGATACGGTGCGGGACGTTGTTGAAGGCTTTGTAAATGCCCTCTTCACCCGGCTTGGCAGACTTTTGCGTCCAGAAACACGTTACCGCCGCAGAGGTGATGGTGATACCGCGCTCGCGCTCCTGCTCCATCCAGTCGGTAACGGTATTACCGTCATCCACGTCGCCGATTTTATGGATCAGGCCGGTGTAAAAAAGAATGCGCTCCGTGGTCGTCGTCTTGCCCGCATCAATGTGCGCGGCGATGCCGATGTTGCGGGTACGCTCTAACGAGTATTGCCGGTTGGGCGAGTTGACGGCCTGGTTTTCGGCTAGGGTGCTCATGTAAGTTCAGCTTTAGGATGGGATCTTAGTCAAAAAAAACGCCCCGATGCGTGGTGCGCCTTCGGGGCGGCAGAAACTAGGGTTTGCCTACCAGCGGAAGTGCGCGAAGGCCTTATTCGCCTGCGCAGTTTTGTGAACTTCGTCGCGCTTACGGATGGCGTTTCCCTGCCCTTGGTAAGCGTCCATTATCTCAGAGGCAAGGGCTTGACTCATGGGAACACCCTTGCGGGCGTCAGCAAAGTTCACAATCCATCGCACAGCAAGCGAAGCCTGACGATCGGCGGGGACTTCCAGCGGCACCTGATAGGTGGCACCGCCGACGCGACGGGGCTTGACCTCGAGACGCGGCTTGGCGTTGTCCACGGCGCGCTGAAGGATATCCACTGGGCTAGCATCAGGCACCTTCTCAGCGAGCGAATTAAAGGCCCCATAAACGATGCGCTGGGCGACGCTTTTCTTGCCGCACTGCATGACGGTGTTGATGAGACGACCAACGAGCACGCTGGTATAGCGGCCGTCGGGGATGATTTGGCGTTTACTGGCTTGGCGACGACGGGACATGGCAGAGCTTTCTGTTTATGACTGCTTACGCGGCCTTCTTGGCGGCTTTTGGACGCTTGACGCCGTATTTGGAGCGGCTTACCCGACGTTTCTCGACGCCAGCGGCGTCAAACGTGCCGCGAACGATGTGATAACGCACGCCGGGGAGATCCTTCACGCGGCCGCCGCGCACGAGCACGATCGAGTGCTCTTGGAGGTTGTGGCCCTCGTCGGGGATGTAAGCAATGACCTCGTAGCCGTTAGTAAGACGAACCTTCGCAACCTTGCGAAGCGCGGAGTTAGGCTTCTTGGGCGTGCGGGTCATGACCTGCACACAAACTCCGCGGCGAAACGCGGAGCCTTCGAGCGCGGGCGACTTGGACTTATAAACGATCTTTTTGCGGCCCTTGCGAATGAGCTGGTTGATGGTCGGCATTGCTTGTCAGCCTTCAGTTGTGCACCCCGCCCCGATTTTGGGAAAGGGACGCGGATTGTTAGCGAACGCTTTTTATGTGGCAACCTGTTTTTTGGGTTGAAGGGAACATTTGATCTCAGGCCAACAGCGGCGCCGGAGCCGGTGCATCGCTAACAGGCACTTCCTCGACCGGTAGTTCCTCGACAGTGGGCTTCAGTGTTGCACTTCGGTGCATGGGGAAACCCGTGCCCGCAGGAATGATATGGCCCATAATGACGTTCTCCTTGAAGCCACGCAGGTAGTCACTCTTGCCCATGGTTGCAGCCTCGGTCAGGACACGCGTGGTGTCTTGGAACGACGCGGCGCTGAGGAACGACTCGGTCTCAAGCGAGGCCTTGGTAATGCCCAGCAACACGGGCGCACCCTCGGCGGGCTTGCCGCCCATCTTATCGACGCGCGCGTTTTCTTCATCAAAGACGATCTTATCAATCTGCTCGCCCCAGAGGAACGTGGTGTCCCCTGGCTCGGTAATACGAACCTTGCGGAGCATTTGCCGAATGATGATCTCGATGTGCTTGTCATTGATGGTCACACCCTGCACACGGTAAACCTCCTGAATCTCATTTACGAGATGCTCTTGGAGTTCCTGCGTGCCGCAGACGTCGAGGATTTCATGGGGTACCACTGGGCCTTCGGTGAGCTGTTGTCCCTTCTTGACGAAGTCGCCCTTGAACACGATGACGTGCTTGCCGATGGCGATCAGATGCTCTTCCTCAAGGCCAGTCTTGGCGTCTTTGACGAGGATGCAGCGCTTACCGCGCACGCTTGCACCGAAGTCCACTATGCCATCGATCTTTGCGATTTCGGCGGCGTCCTTCGGGCGACGCGCCTCGAACAGTTCTGCCACGCGCGGCAGACCGCCGGTGATATCCTTCGTCTTGGAAGACTTGCGCGGCGTCTTTGCGAGCAACGAGCCAGCGACAATGTGATCGCCCTCATTGACCACGATATGCGCGCCAGCCGGGATCGGATACTGCGCAAGCGGCTCGCCGCGCTTATCCTCAATGATGATCTGCGGGTGCAGATCTTCCTTGTGCTCGATGATGACCATGGCCTCTTGGCCAGTCGATTCCTCGAGTTCTTGCTTCATCGTCACACCTTCAATGATGTCATTGAAGACAATGTTGCCCGCTTTTTCGGAGAGCACGGGAACGTTGTAAGGATCCCACTGCACAAACGTGTCGCCCTTCTTTACCTTGCCGCCGTTACGAACAGAGATAACGGAGCCGATGACGATGTTGTGCGTTTCTAGCTCGCGGCCGTCGCTCGCCAGCAGCGTGAGCGAGCCGTTCTTATTAAGGACAATGCAGTTGCCATCCTCTAGCTCAACAATGCGAAGATCGTTGAAGCGGACGGTGGCGTCCACCTTGGTCTTGATCTGCGGCTGCTTAAACGTGCCCTGCGCGGTGCCGCCGAGGTGGAACGTGCGCATGGTGAGCTGAGTACCCGGTTCACCGATGGACTGCGCGGCAATAATGCCAACAGCCTCACCCAGCTTAACGGTCTGACCGGTGCCTAGATGGCGCCCGTAACAGAGCATGCAGCAACCGACCTTGGCCTCACAGGTGAGGACAGAGCGGATCTTAACACGCTCAACGTTGGCGGCCTCGACGGCTTTAGCCTTGAGCTCATCGATCTCCTCGTTGGCCTTGACCAGTTTGGTCTTCGGGCTAGTCGGATCTACGATGTCTTCAGCAGCGTGCCGGCCAATCAGGCGCTCGGCGAGCTTCACGACGACTTCCTCGCCCTCACGGATTTCAGAGACCCAGATGCCGTTGGTCGTGCCGCAGTCGTTCATGCGGATGATGACGTCTTGCGCCACGTCCACGAGCTTACGGGTCATATAACCAGAGTCAGCGGTCTTGAGGGCGGTATCAGCGAGGCCCTTGCGCGCGCCGTGCGTGGACATGAAGTATTCCACAACCGTGAGGCCCTCGCGGAAGTTAGAGAGAATTGGCTTCTCAATGATTTCCCCGGACGGCTTGGCCATGAGGCCGCGGAGGCCGGCCAGCTGCCGGACCTGCGCCTTGTTGCCACGCGCGCCAGAGTCAACCATCAAATAAACCGGGTTGAATTCCTTCTTGCCCTGGTTTTCCTGCAAGGTCTTGAGCATGACGTTAGCGATCTGATCCGTGCAGTGAGTCCAGATGTCGATCACCTTGTTGTAACGCTCTCCGCCAGTGATCGCACCGGCACGGTGCTGTTTGTCCACTTGGTGAATTTGCTTCAAAGCGACATCAATCTCCTCCTTTTTGGCGTGAGGAATGATCATGTCATCGATGCCGATGGACACGCCTGCGCGGGTAGCCTCGCGGAAGCCCAGCTCCTTGAGCCGGTCGAGCGCCTCGATGGTTTTCTCGTGGCCGCAAGCCTTGTAACAGTTCCAGATCAACTCACCGATCTTGCCCTTGTTAACGACGATGTTCGGGAAACCCATGCCTTCCGGCCAGATTTCCGAGAAGACCACGCGACCCACAGTGGTCTCGATAACCTTCTTATCCTGCGAGCCATAAACGGTGCTCCTCCCAAGATCGGGATTGGCGATGACGATGCGATCGTGGGTTTTCACATCGCCTTCCTGATAGGCGAAGATGACCTCATCCTTGGAGCCAAATAGCATCGGGGTCTTCTTGGACTTCCCGGCACGCGGTTCAGCCGTAAGGTAGTAGCAACCGAGCGTAATGTCCTGCGTCGGCGTCATGATGGGTTTGCCGGAGGAGGGGCTGAAGACGTTGAGCGGCGCCATCATTAGCATGCGCGCCTCTAACTGTGCCTCAACCGAGAGCGGCACGTGCACGGCCATCTGGTCGCCGTCGAAGTCCGCGTTGTAAGCGGTGCAGACAAGCGGGTGAATGCGAATAGCCTCACCTTCAATGAGCGTCGGCTCGAAGGCTTGAATTGAGAGACGATGCAACGTTGGGGCGCGGTTGAGCAGGACTGGGTGCCCGCGCGTGACTTCCTCGAGGATGTCCCAAACTTCGGGCGACTGGCGTTCGATCATCTTTTTGGCCGAACGCACCGTGTGCACATAACCGCGCTCCTTGAGCTTGCGGATGATGAACGGCTCGAACAACACGAGCGCCATCTTCTTCGGTAAGCCGCACTGGTTGAGTTTGAGTTCGGGACCGATGACGATGACTGAGCGGCCCGAGTAATCTACGCGCTTACCCAGCAGGTTCTGGCGGAAGCGGCCGGATTTGCCCTTGAGCATGTCAGAGAGCGACTTAAGTGAGCGATTGCCCGCACCGGTGACAGCGCGACCGTGGCGGCCGTTGTCGAACAGCGCATCCACGGCCTCCTGCAACATGCGCTTTTCATTTCGAATGATGACCTCGGGCGTCTTAAGCTGAAGCAGGTTCTTCAACCGATTGTTCCGGTTGATGACGCGACGGTAGAGGTCGTTGAGGTCGGACGTGGCGAAGCGGCCGCCCTCCAGCGGCACGAGCGGACGCAGGTCCGGCGGAATCACCGGCAGCACCGTGAGGATCATCCACTCGGGCCGGCTCTTCGAGCCGATGAAGCCTTGGTGGAGCTTGATGCGCTTGGCGAGCTTCTTGCGGATCTGCTTCGACTTTGTCTCAGTCATCGCGACCTGCAACTCGTCTATGGTCTTTGAAAGGTCGAGCTTGGCCAACGCGTCGCGAACCCCTTCCGCGCCAATCTTGGCAACAAACGCGTCGGCACCATAGGTTTCCTTAGCCTCGCGATACTCATGCTCGCTGAGAAGCTGGTGCTGCTTGAGCGGAGTGTTACCAGGGTCGATTACGAGGTAATCCTCATAGTAAATGACGCGCTCAAGATTTCGGGCGGTCATATCCAGCATGAGGCCAAGTCGCGACGGCATGCACTTGAAAAACCAGATGTGCGAGACGGGAACGGACAGCTCAATGTGGCCCATACGCTCGCGGCGCACGCGGGCCAAGGTGACCTCGACGCCGCAACGGTCACAAACGACACCACGATGTTTGATGCGTTTGTATTTGCCACACGAGCATTCCCAGTCCTTAACGGGACCGAAAATGCGCTCGCAGAACAGACCACCCTTCTCGGGCTTAAACGTCCGGTAATTGATGGTCTCCGGATTTTTGACCTCACCCTTGGACCAAGTGCGCATGGTCTCCGGGCTGGCGACGGTGATGCTGACGTAATCAACCAAGTTAACCTTGTCCAGGCCGAGCAATTCGCGGGCGGTGTCTTTGGCGTTAATCATGATCTTGAGTTCGTTGATTGTTACGTTAAATCAGAGGGCGGCGAGCAAAGCCTGCGGGTTAGGTGAGGCTTGTTCGGAATCCACCGGGTTGCTGTAGCCGACCTTCACATCGAGGCCAAGGGACTGCATTTCCTTTACAAGCACATTGAACGATTCGGGTACACCAGCCTCGAGGGCGTTGTCTCCCTTGACAATGGCCTCGTAAATGCGTGTGCGGCCTTGCACGTCGTCAGATTTCACGGTTAGGAGCTCCTGCAACGTGTAAGCTGCGCCGTAGGCTTCCATCGCCCACACTTCCATCTCACCGAAGCGCTGGCCGCCATACTGGGCTTTTCCGCCCAGCGGCTGCTGAGTGACAAGCGAGTAAGGCCCAACCGCACGGGCGTGAATCTTATCTGCGACCAAATGGCCGAGCTTCATCATGTAGATGAAGCCGACGACGACCTCTTGGTCGAACGCTTCGCCAGTGCGGCCGTCAAACAAAGTCGCTTTGCCATGTTCGCCCACCAGCGGGTGACCGACTTCTTTCTTGTGCAGATCCCCAGCTTCCTTGAGGTATCCGCGGATCTCCTTTTCCTTGATGCCGTCGAAGACAGGCGTGGCGAACTTGAGGCCGAGGAACTTCGCGGCCCAACCCAAGTGAGTCTCCAGCAACTGGCCGACGTTCATGCGCGAAGGCACGCCCAGCGGGTTGAGGACGATGTCCACCGGAGTGCCGTCCGCGAGGAACGGTAGATCTTCCTCGGGCACAATCTTTGCAACAACGCCTTTGTTGCCGTGGCGGCCCGCCATCTTGTCACCCACCGAGAGCTTGCGCTTCGAGGCGATGTATACCTTCACCTGCTTGATGACGCCTGGATCAACGTCCTCGCCGGACTCCGCGCGGCCGACTTCTTCGTCATGCTGCATCTGCAGATCGTCGAATTTTTTCTTAAACGTGCCGATGATCTCGTTGATCTTGTTCCGAATTGGTGACGGGTCGATTTCGATCTTGTCATAGACCTGCGCGAGCTTGCGCAACAGCGTCTTGGTAATCTTACGGTTCGCCGGGATGATGATCTCGCCGGTCTCGGCATTGGTCACGTCCAGCGGAATCTTCTCGCCGAGCAAGATGTTCGAGAGTGCCTCGGTGAGCTGGTCACGCAGGGTCTCAATCTTGCCCTTGTATTCCTCCTCGACGGCCTTTTGGGCACGCTTGGCGTCCTTGTCCATTACCTTGGACGAGGTGGTCGAGCCGTCGTTGGGTTTCTTTGCCGAGACTTTTACGTCCATGACGATGCCATAGGTCCCAGAGGGAACCTTGAGGGAGGTGTCTTTGACGTCGGCAGCTTTCTCACCGAAGATGGCACGCAGCAGACGCTCCTCAGGAGCAAGTTCGGTTTCGGACTTTGGTGTGATCTTGCCGACTAGGATATCACCTGGCTTGACCTCCGCACCAACGCGGATGACGCCGTCGGGTCCGAGGTTTTTTAACGCCTCTTCACTAAGGTTGGGGATGTCGCGTGTAATTTCCTCCGGGCCGAGCTTGGTGTCTCGAGCGCCAACCTCGAACTCATCAATGTGAATGGAGGTGAACACGTCATCCTTCACAATGCGCTCGCTGATGAGGATAGCGTCCTCAAAGTTATAACCGTTCCAAGGCATGAACGCGACGAGCACGTTGCGGCCAAGGGCCAATTCGCCGCCGCCGGTGCAGGGGCCATCAGCAATAGCCTGACCCTTCTTCACGCTATCGCCCTTGGCAACAAGCGGACGCTGGTTGACGCACGTGGCTGCGTTCGAACGCATGAACTTGCGCAGGCGATAGATCCAGATGCCATCCTCTGGCGCGTGCTTGAGCTTCTTTTTAGATTCGGGAATTTTCCCGTCACTCGTGATGATGATTTGATCGCCGGCCACACTGGCAACTTTGCCGGCTTCCTCAGCAACGAGCACTGCCATCGAGTCTCGCGCAACGCGATCCTCAAGGCCAGTCGCGACGAACGGAGCCTCGGTGATCATCAGCGGCACGGCTTGACGCTGCATGTTTGAGCCCATCAGGGCTCGGTTTGCGTCGTCATGCTCAAGGAACGGGATGAGGCCAGCCGCAACGGAAACGAGCTGCTTGGGCGACACGTCCATGTAATCCACTTCCTGCGGTTCGACATCTACGAAGTCGCCCTTGCGGCGGCAGGTGACGGTCGGATTAAGGAAGTGGCCTTTGTCGTCAAACGGCGCGTTGGCCTGTGCGATCGTGAAACCTTCTTCACGATCACCAGTGAGGTAATCCAATTCACCGGTGATGCGGCCCTTCACGACTTTGCGATAGGGCGTTTCGATGAAGCCAAAGTCGTTTACTCGCGCAAAGGTCGCGAGCGAGGCAATGAGGCCGATGTTCGGGCCTTCAGGCGTTTCAATAGGGCAAATGCGGCCGTAGTGGGAAGGATGCACGTCACGAACCTCAAAGCCCGCACGATCACGCGAGAGACCCCCGGGTCCAAGCGCGGAAAGGCGGCGTTTGTGGGTCAATTCGGCCAGCGGATTTATCTGGTCCATGAACTGCGAGAGCTGCGAGCGACCAAAGAAGTCGCGCACTACGGCGGAGAGCGCCTTCGGATTGATGAGCTTGGCGGGCGTCATCGTGTCCACCGCTTGGTCGAAGAGCGTCATGCGCTCCTTGACGAGGCGTTCTGTGCGCGCAAGACCAACGCGACATTGATTGGCGAGGAGTTCGCCCACGGTGCGAACGCGTCGGCTACCAAGGTGGTCAATGTCATCTACACTGCCCTGCCCTTTTTTAAGCTTAAGAAGATACTTGGTGGATGCGACAAGGTCCTGCTTGGTAAGTATGCGCGAGGTTGCGGTATCACCGAAGTTAAGCTTCTGGTTGATCTTGTAACGACCCACGCGGCCAAGGTCATACCGCTTTGGATCGAAGAATAAGCGCTTGATCAGCGCGCGTGCGTTGGCGGCGGTGGGCGGATCACCTGGACGGAGACGGCGATAAATGTCCTTTAACGCTTCCTCTTCGTTCTTGGTCGGATCCTTTTTGAGACACTTGATGACGATGCCGTCATCCACCGAAGTGTCCACGACCTTGATCTTGGTCACACCTAATTCAGCGATCTGCTTAATGACCGCCTTGGAGAGCGGCTCGAAGGCGCGGGCGACGACGATATTCTTATCAGCGTCAATGGCGTCCTCAACTAGCACCTTATTGGCAATGTCCTCAAGGCCCTCAGCCTTCTTTACCGAGATTTCCTCGATATCATAGAAAAGCTTTATGATTTCTTCATCCGTACCGCGCACTACATCCTTTTTGGGCTTTTCATCACCATCCAGGAAAGCCAACGCACGGAACAACGTGGTCGTTAGGAATTTACGGCGGCGCTTTTTGCGATCCAAATATACGTAAAGCATGTCGCTCGTATCAAACTGGGCCTCATACCAGGAGCCGCGATCGGGAATGATCCGGAAGCTGTGAAGCTTTTTACCATTCGGGTGTGTCGTCTCCTCGAAGGCAAGGCCCGGTGAGCGGTGAAGCTGGCTAACAATAACGCGCTCAGCACCGTTAATAACGAACGTTCCCTGCGGCGTCATCAGAGGCAACTCGCCCATGAACACCTTCTCTTCTTTTGCGCCGCGCGTCTCATCGCGGAGGCGAAAGGTCACATGCAAGGGCGCGCCAAAGGTCAGGCCTTCGCGGATACTGTCGAGCCAGCTTAACTTCGGCTCGCCGATTTCGAAACCGGTGTATTCGAGCACGGTTTTTCCATCGTAACTTTCGATGGGAAAGACCTCATTAAAAACGGATTGTAACCCGAGGTTCTTGCGCTTCGAGGGCGCGACCTGTGTCTGCAGGAACTCAACGTAAGAGTTGACCTGGATTTCGATCATGTTCGGCGGAACCACGGGTTCCTTGATTTTACCGAAGTTGATGCGGGCTGCGTTTCGCGTTGCCATGGTCTTTTTCGGGCTAGCCCGACACCTGCCGAGCGGTTTTTTTCTAACTAATATTGGCTCACCAACGGGTCGCCCCGAAAGTTGGCCTCTACAATCACTGAGTTTACTGCAATAAATCTGGTACCCGCGCCGCGCCGCCTCCCGCGGGGGAAGGGCGAGCGGCGGCCGGTGTGGCCGCCGCCCGCTCAACGGCAAACTTATTTGACTTCAACCTTAGCGCCGGCGTCTTCGAGCTTCTTCTTGGCGGCTTCAGCGTCCGCCTTGTTCGCGCCCTCTAGCACGGGCTTGGGAGCGCCCTCGACGAGCGCCTTGGCTTCTGCAAGTCCTAGGCCGGCCTTGACCTCACGGACGGCTTTGATGACGCCAATCTTGTTGGCGCCAGCCTCCTTGAGGATTACGTCAAAGGTGTCCTTTGCGGCATCTGCGGGCGCAGCGGCTCCGCCAGCGGCGGCTCCACCAGCAACGGCGACGGCCACCGGCGCGGCGGCGGTCACACCCCACTTGCCTTCCAACTGTTTTACGAGGTCGGCGGCTTCCAGAACGGTTAGCGCGCTCAACTCATCAACCAACTTTGCGATGTCTGCCATGTTTTCTTTCCGTAGTCTCGTCGCCCCCGGAGCCCCGGAGATTTGAGCCAGCAGCCGCTAGCCGACGATTCACTCTATATGTTTCGTTGTTTGTTTCCCCACCGGCCAACATGCCGGCGGAAATGGTGTTTAGGCGGCCTTCTCCGACTTGGCCTTGATGACCCGCGCCAACTGCGAGCCGGGCGTATTGATTAGAGCTGCCAGTTTTTGCGCTGGGGCCTTGAGCGCACCCAGTAACTTGCTGCGCAAGACCTCCAATGACGGCAGGTCAGCCAAGGCGAGCAACTGCGCGCTTTCGAGACGCTTGCTGCCAAGGTGTCCGAACTTAAGCTTCGGCTTCTCGAACTCAGCGGAAAAATTTTTAAGCGCCTTTGCAGCAGCGGAGACGTCCTTCGCGCCGGTGATGACGGCGAGTTGTCCTGCGAGCACTCCGGAGAGATCGGCCAAGCCAGCCTCCTTTGCGGCGACACGGAAGATGCTGTTCTTCACAACGTGCAGCTCGGCCCCGCCCTTGCGGAGACGACTGCGCAATTCATTAAAGTGCGTTACGGTGAGGCCCGTGTAATCCACCACGATAAAGAAGGGCGAAGCATTAAGCCGGGCAACGTATTCGCTGGTGATAAATTTTTTTTCGGCGCGCATGGTAAGTGTCTCGTTTGGGGTTAGGCGGCGATAAACTCTTTGGTGTCTACGCGGACGCCTGGGCTCATGGTGGCAGAGAGGGTACAACTCAGGATGAACACGCCTTTGGCGCTGGCCGGCCGAGCCTTGGCAACAGCGTCAATGACCGAGCGGGCGTTCTCCTCGAGATGCTCAGGCTTGAACGCCGCCTTGCCGACGGGGACATGGATATTGCCGGCCTTGTCCACCTTAAACTCAACGCGGCCCGCTTTAACTTCCCGAACCGCCTTGGCGGTGTCTTCAGTCACGGTGCCGGTCTTGGGGTTGGGCATCAAGCCACGCGGACCAAGTACTTTGCCGAGCTTGCGCACCTCGACCATCGCCTCGGGCGTAGCCACGGCGATATCAAAGTCAACCCAACCGGAATTGCACTTGGCGATCATGTCCTCGAAGCCAACGTACTCCGCGCCCGCCGCACGGGCGGCTTCGGCTGAGGGGCCGGGCTTGGCGAAGACGAGCACGCGCACGACCTTACCCGAGCCATGGGGTAGCGGGACGGTGCCGCGCACCATTTGGTCACTCTGCTTCGGATCCACTCCGAGGCGGAACGCAAGGTCGATAGTCTCGTTAAACTTGGCCTTCTCGAACTTGGCGAGCAGCGCACAGGCCTCCTTGAGCGGGAGCGACTTGACGCCTTCAACCAACTTCGCGTTTTTCTGATAACGTTTGCTGGGCTTTCTGGGCATTTGTTGGAGTGCGGTGCAAACGGACGCCGAAGCGCCCTCCCGCGTTTTTGGTTTAACCGATGACTTCAATTCCCATGCTGCGAGCCGTGCCAGAGATCAGGCGCACGGCGGCGTCCTCGCTATTCACATTTAGGTCTTTCTGCTTCATCTTCACGATGTCGAGGATCTGTTTGCGCGTGACCTTGCCGACCTTGTCTTTGTTCGGCGTCTTGGAGCCGGCAGCTATGCCAGCGGCTTTCTTGAGCAGGACGGAGGCGGGCGGTGACTTATAAACGCATGTAAAAGACTTGTCCTGGTAGACGGTGATGATGACGGGAATTACAAGGCCAGCCTGGTCCTTGGTGGCTGCGTTGAACTCCTTGCAGAAGGCCATGATGTTGACGCCATGCTGGCCAAGCGCCGGCCCAACAGGCGGCGCGGGGTTGGCCTGTCCAGCGGCTATGGCCAGCTTAATGGATCCGGTAACTTTTTTTGCCATATGGGGATGAAAATGCGGTCGTTAAATTGCGCCGTAAAGGATGCGGGTCACGCCTTCTCCACCTGCCAATATTCAAGCTCGACCGGCGTGTTGCGGCCGAAAATATTCACGGTGACCTTTAGTTTACCGCGCGCAGGGTCGATCTCTTCAATCACGCCGCTGAAGTTCAGGAACGGACCGTCGTTAATCTTGATGGTCTCACCAACCTCGAAGTTGACCTTCGGCTTCTCGGTGTCCTCAGATTCTGAGACTTGGGCCTTAATGACGTCAATTTCCTCTCGGCTGACGGGCACGGGACGCTCTCCGCCAACAAAACCAATAATGCCCGTTGTCTCACGGATGAAATACCATGGGCGGTCAAGCAAACGGCGGTTTTCATCCAGCAGCACCATGTCGATGTAAACGTAACCGGGGTGCAGCTTGCGCGTGGTGACGGTCTTTTTTTGATTACGAACCTCGACGACTTTTTCCATCGGCACGAGGACTTCTTTAATGAACTCCTGCATTTCATCGGTCTTGATGCGCTTCTCGATGTTGTCACGCACCTTGAGCTCCTGGCCGGAGAGGGTGTGAATAGCGAACCACTGACTTTGCATGGCGTTCGTTAAGTTAAAAGTTGTTCAGCATCTTCACGAACATGCTGATAAGAAGGTCCACCCCAACGGTGAACACGGCTACAAGGGCAGCACTAATAATGACCACCACGGTCGAACCTTTGAGCTCTTCGCGCGTGGGCCACGTGCACTTGCGCAGTTCAACCTTCGTTTCGTCCACATAATTGCCCATCCGCAGCAGGTGGCCCTTCTGCCATGCCCAGAAGAAGACGGCGACCACGACGCCCAGCAGGATGTATTGCCAAATTTGCACGCTGTTTTTTCGTTTCTGCTTAGACTGCGTTCGTTCTGTTGGCGGAGGGGGAGGGATTCGAACCCCCGTTGGGTGTTTAGCCCAAAGCGGTTTTCAAGACCGCCGCGATAGACCACTCTGCCACCCCTCCGGGGGCCGGGCACTGGCACGGCGTGAGGGACTCGAACCCCCAACCAACGGTTTTGGAGACCGCTACTCTACCAATTGAGCTAACGCCGTATCGCCATTGAATGTTTGTATTCAGAGAGACGAAAGAGGACGCGAGATTCTCACCTCGCGCGCCTCAATTTAAGTGTTAGTGTTAGGAGACGATGTCGCTTACGCGGCCCGCACCGATGGTCCGGCCGCCCTCTCGGATGGCGAAGCGCTGGCCCTTTTCCATCGCCACGCCGACGATCAACTCAATATCAACGGAGACGTTGTCGCCCGGCATGACCATTTCCACGCCCGTCGGCAGCGTGACGTTGCCCGTCACATCGGAGGTGCGGAAGTAGAATTGGGGGCGATACTTGTTGAAGAACGGCGTATGACGGCCACCTTCGTCCTTTGTGAGGACATAGACCTCGGCCTTGAATTTTGTATAAGGCTTTATGCTGCCCGGCTTGGCCAACACCATGCCGCGCTCGACCTCTTCCTTCTTGGTGCCACGGAGCAGCACACCCACGTTTTCGCCCGAGCGAGCCTCATCAAGCAGCTTGCGGAACATTTCGATGTCCGTCGCAGTTGTTTTACGGGTTTCCTTCAATCCAACGATCTCAACTTCTTCCATCTTCTTGAGGATGCCGCGCTCCACCCGGCCGGTCACGACCGTGCCGCGACCTTCAATGTTGAAAACGTCCTCGATACACATAAGGAACGACTTATCAACCTCCCGCACCGGCTCCGGAATGAATGTGTCGATTGCCGTTAAAAGTTCCTGCACGGCCTTGTCGCCCTCAGGCTTACCAGCCATAGCGGCGGTGGCGCTACCACGAATGATTGGAGTCTTGTCACCGGGGAACTGATACTTCGTGAGCAGGTCGCGAATTTCCATCTCAACCAAGTCAAGCAGTTCCTTGTCGTCCACGAGGTCAACTTTGTTCAAGAAGACCACGATGGCCGGCACACCGACCTGACGGGCCAATAGGATGTGCTCGCGCGTCTGAGGCATCGGGCCATCGGCAGCTGACACGACGAGAATAGCACCGTCCATCTGGGCGGCACCGGTAATCATGTTTTTGACATAGTCAGCGTGGCCAGGGCAATCCACGTGAGCGTAATGGCGCTTCTCTGACTCGTACTCTACGTGCGAGGCGGCGATGGTGACGGTCTTGGACTCGTCGCGCACCGTGCCGCCCTTGGTAATGTCGGCGTAGGAAATTGCTGGGGCGAGGCCCTTGCGATTCTGCACGGCCACGATACACGCCGTGAGGGTGGATTTGCCGTGGTCAACGTGGCCGATGGTGCCGACGTTCACGTGGGGTTTCGTCCGTTGAAACGCTTCTTTTGCCATTTGCGATGTTCTAGTTAATGGTTTAACTTACTAAGTTGTCCGACTACTACCGACCGACCCAAGCCAATTATGGAGCCCATGACCGGGCTTGAACCGGTGACCTCGTCCTTACCAAGGACGTGCTCTGCCAACTGAGCTACATGGGCGAAAACAATTTCACCCGTCCCGATTTTTTAAGTCCCGTCAGAGAAAAAAAAGCCATCGAACCGTTTGCCTTACAAAGAAGATCGGCCCGATTAGCTATTTAATTACTGACGGTTCCGTATGAACCGGACGCACAAACTATGCCGCTGCGCGTTTAAGTCAACATAATTTCTGGACTTTCTTCTCCTGCAAATGAGCGCCTTGTAACTGCATCTTCTTAAGAACTCACCCAGCGGAAGGTTTGGGAACCTGACTTTACGCCATTAAGCCATTTCCCCTACCCTTGCAGTTCATGACGGTTCCGCAGTTTCAAGCCCGCCGGGCAACACTTGATGACCTACCGGTGCTGCGTCCCCTCTGGGAGGCCGAGCGGCTGGATGCGGCGGCGTTGGAGAAACGGCTTACGGAATTCCAAGTGGTTTGCACCGAGGTGGGCCAAGTGGTCGCCGCCATTGGAATGCAGCGCCACCGGCAGCACGGGCTGCTTCACAGCGCGGTGTTTGCGGATTTCGGGCTAGCAGACACGCTCCGGCCGCTGCTATGGGAACGGTTGCGCACGGTGGGCCGCAACCATGCCCTGGCCCGCATGTGGACGCGCGAGTCGTTGCAGTTCTGGCGCGGGCTAGGCTTCCAGCCGCCCGATGAGGAACAACTCGCCAACTTTCCTGCCGAGTTTGGCGTACCAGACGCCGAGGGGCTCTTCACGCTTAAAGTGCGTGAGGACCCGTTTGCTGACATGACGCCGGAACAAGAGGATGCGCTGCTCAAGCAGCACCTGCGCGCTGACACAGAGAAAATGCTGAAACAGGCGAAGACCCTGCGGATGTTTGCCTACATCGCCGCTGGGGTATTCATCATCGTGCTGGCTGTTTGCGCTCGGTATCTCTGGCGCTACCAGCGCAGGCAAAACCGCCCAGCCATGCGGGGCCCACGACTATAGCCAGTGGACAAAAAAGGTTGAGCTCGGCAGGCGGGATTTTTTCACGCTGCCTTCCCATTTCCGTAAATTTGCAGTGCCCTTAGTAACCCCGTGTTGCTTGCCAAGTGGCTGGCCACGGCCTACAACCATGGCCGTTAGATACTAAAAACCCTATTAACTCCTTGCGGGTACTCTCCCGCAGCCGCTGTGCGCGGCCCGACTCACACGCTCATGAATCGCCTGCTCGCTCCCCTCTGGCTGGGCTTCGCCCTCGCCTTCACGCTGCCCGCCGCCACCGTCCCGCCCGCCGAGAAGCTCCTGCCGGCTGACACGCTGGTGCTCCTGAACATTCCGGACTGGGACAAGACCGCCGCCGCCGCAAAGGATTTTTCCTTTGTCCAGCTATGGCGTGATCCGGCGATGCGGCCCTTTGCTACGAAATTTGAAGAAAAGTTTAGGGAATTCATCGGCCAAGAGGGCAAGAATTTCGAGCGCGACTGGGAGGAATTCAAGCCGCTCATGAGCGGCCAGATCACCCTTGGTGTCGTACCCAACGAGTTGGCCGGCGAGCCGAATACCGGGCCGGAAATGGTGATACTCATGGACGTAAAGGACAAAGCCAAGCAGCTCACCGCCTTCCTTGAGCGGTGCGAGAAACGCGACGCTAACTCTGGTATGTCCATGCAGCGGGAGACCGTGCGCGGCGTGAAGTTCACCCGCGCGGTGAAAGCTAAGGACGATGACGCCGGCAAGAAAAAGTCACAGCCCTTTGTCGGTCAAGCCGGCTCACTGCTGCTTCTAAGCGAAAACACAAAGGTGTTAGAAAAGGTTTTGGCCCGTAAGGACGGTGGCGGTACCGGGCTGGACGAAAACCCAGAGTTCGAGCGCGCGCGCAGTACCGTGGGCCGCGACGCGCAAGCCTTCGGCTGGGTAAACATGAAAGCGTTTGTGGCCATGTTGGCCAAGCTGCCCAGCCCGCTGGAAGACATCACGCCACAGCGTATCCTCGATGCCATCGGCCTCGGCGGGGTTGACGGTTTGGCGATGGCCGCACGACAGGCGAATGAGGGTATGCACGTTGACGTTTTCGTCCAAGCCCCGGAGGCGAGGCGCAAGGGCCTGATGAACATCCTCGCAATCGAGCCTAAGGAGGCCGGTCCAGTGCCGATCGTAGGCGCTGACGCAGCGAAATTCACACGCATCCGGCTGGATGGCGCGAAGGCGTTTGCCACTGTCGAGCGGATCCTCACAGATCTCAACCCGCAAATGGCCGGCGTGGTCACACTCTTGCTCGAAAACGTCGGCAAGGACAAGGACCCAAACTTTGACCTGCGTAAGCAGCTCTTCGGCAATCTCGGCACGGATTTCATAACCGTGCAGAAGTCGCCGTCCGGCACCACACTCGCGGAGATGAAGTCGCCGCCGTCCTTGTTCCTCATCGGCTCGCCAAAACCGGAGGCGCTATTACAGGCTTTACGCACGGTCAGCCCGCTGCCGCCGCAGGAGCGAGAGTTCCTCGGCCGAAAAATCTACACATTATCCCTGCTGCCGGGCATGGGCGCGCCGGCAGGCGGCAATGCGCAATTAGTGATCTCCACCACCGGCGGATACCTGGCCGTGGCGACCGACGTCGCAATGCTTGAACAGTTGTTACGCGGCGCAGAGGGCCAGGCCAAGCCGTTGAGCGGCGTGGCGGGCCTGGCGGAAGCGGCAGAAAAAGTCGGCGGCTTCCAAACCGGCTGGTTCCAATATGACAATCAAGTTGAGACCGTCCGCCTCCTCATGGAAATGCTAAAGAGAGATCCCACCGCGCTAGAACAAATGTTTGCGCTGCCCGTGCCCGCGCCAGGTGCAGGCCTTGCGCCGCTCAAGGAACTCCAGAACATCATGGACTTCTCACTGCTGCCGCCGTTCGGGGCCATCGCGAAGTATTTGGGCTTTACCGTCACGGCCACGGCCACCACCCCCGAGGGCATCAGCTTCAAAAGCTTCTTACCCACCCCAGCGGGATTGAAGAAGTAGTTAATTTCACAGTAAGGCGGCTTTGAGCCCAGAATCCGTTGGATAGGGTCAAGCTGCGCCCAATCAACCGGGGCGAGAAATTGGGCTAGCGTTTTCTCTCTGGCGCATGAAAGTGCACGTATGCAGAAACCCCTTTCCAACATCAACTCAAAGTTTCTCAGCCGCCGTGAAGCGTTTCGTGCTCTCGGGGCTGTGGCCACGTTGGCCGCGCTGCCCAAACTCCCCGCCGCTCCGACCGGCAAAGATTCGCTGCCCATGCAGTTCTTCAAGAGCCTCACCGAGCCGCAGCGCGCCAAGATCTGCCTCCCCGTCAACCACCCAAAGCGCCAGTTCGTAAGCAACTGGTGGTATGTTTGCCCTGAGGAACGCCTGCACACGTTTTACACCAAGGACCAGCAGGACTTGGTGCGGCAGATTTTCGAGTCGCTGCATCACCCGGCTCACCGCGAGCAAATGAACTGGCAAGTGCAAAAGGATCTCATGGGCCAGATCAAGAACACGCCCTCGGTCGCTTTTTTTGGCACGCCCGAAGACAAAAACTTCGAGTTCATCTACACTGGCCACCACGTCACCCGCCGCTGCAATGCGCACACGGACACGGGCCTTGGCTTCGGCGGCGCACCGATTTTCTACGGTAACTTTGCCAAGGCCTTCCACGAGTCAAAGGACCACGAGGGCAATCCGTTCTGGTACCAAGGGCTAATCTTCAACGAATTTGTTCGTACCTTGGATGGCAAGCAGCAGGAAAAAATCCTCGTCGGCCGCGAGCCACGCAGCGAAAGCCCGGCCGCCGTCATCCAGAAGCGCAAGACCGACCTGCCCGGCCTCAGCGGGGCCGACCTCAGCAAGGATCAGCAGGCCAAGCTCCTCGACACCATGCGCCGCATGTTGGTGTGCTTCCGGCCCGACGACGTCGCCGCCACGATGAAAACCATCGAAGACAAGCAATTGGTCCAGCGGCTGTTTGTCTCCTGCTACGGCGGCGAATACGACATCGGCAACGACCGCGTTTGGGACACCTGGCAAATTGAGGGGCCTGACATGGTGTGGTATTTCCGGGGCGAACCGCATATCCACGCCTACTTCCACCTCCCTGCGTAAGCTGCCCGGGGTTTCCCGCAAGTAAAACTCCCCGCCCTCTTGCAAGAGCGAGGAGTTAGAGAACAGTCTGGACGAAGCCTATTTCTTCGCCGCGACGCCGAGTTCCTTCAACTTGGCGGCGATGTCCGCCGCGGCACTGGCGGGCTTTACCGCCTTATCCACATGGAGAATTTTGCCGTCCTTGCCGATGTAATAAGTCCAGCGCGATGCCATACCGCGCTCATTAAGGACGCCCAGCGCCCCAGACAACTCCTTCTTTGGATCGCTGAGAATGGGGTAATCGAGGTCGAGCGACTTAGCGAAGGCCGCGTTGCCCTTTTCTCCGTCGTGGTTGTCCACGCTGGCGGTGAAGTAAGCCACATCGAACTTTTTCAACGCCGCGCCCTCGGCTTTGAGGTTCTTACATTCGGCCGTGCAGCCGCCGGTGAAAGCCTTCGGGAACCACGCGATGACCACGGCCTGTTTGCCTTGGAAGTCAGCGAGGCTGTAGGTCTTGCCGTCGCTGCCCTGTAGTTTAAAGTTCGGGGCAGGATCGCCGGCCTTGAGGTCCGCCGCTAGGCCGGTCAACCCGGTGAAGGCAAACGCGGCGGCGGCACTGAGAAGGTGGAGAGTTTTCATGGTAATGCCTTGGACGAAGCGCATGTGATCCGGGTTACTTCAGCTTGGCCAAGCAATCCTTCACGGCGGCGAAGTTGGGTAGATCCTTCGGGGTCGGCGTCTGCTCGCTATATTTCACAACGCCGGCCTTATCCACAACAAACGCAGCCCGGGCGCTGGTGGCCCCAAAACCGGCTAGGTCGGGCAACAGCACGCCGTAGTCGGCGGCGGTTTTCTTGTTCAAATCGCTGGCGATGGTGATGCTAATCTTCTCCTTCTGCGCCCAGGCCTCCTGCGCGAACGGGCTGTCCACGCTGATGGCGATGACGTCAGCGTTAAGGTTGGTGTAGGCGGAGAGGCCAGCTGTGATGTCGCACAACTCGGTGGTGCAGACACCAGTGAAGGCAAGCGGGAAGAAGAGGATGACCGTGTTCTTCTTGCCGAAGTTGGCGGAGAGCTTCACGTCGGTTACGCCGGCAGCGTTCTTGGACTTGAGGGAGAAATCAGGGGCTTTGGTTCCTACGGCGATGGGCATGATGTTTTTGAGTTTTGGGTTTGAGCAACAAACGACCGGACATATACGGGTCGAATCCCCAGGTGTCAAATAACGATTCAGCTCTCATCCACGCAGAGCAAGGGGTCTACCGCGGTGACCAAATCCGCCTAAACGGAATATGCTGCTTTCAACTTGTTCACGCCCGCGACTCAAAGAGATTTCCGACGCGGGCGCCAGTCAAAGAAAGCATCAATAATAATTGTTTCCGTTGGCACTTTGAATCGTGTGCAACTGAATCTTCGCCCTGCTATTCAGCTCCACGTGGCCATCGCCGAACAGCAGGTTCACCGAATCCACCCGATTCTTCCACGGATGACCTGCGGTGGTCGTGTTATCCAGGGATCCCGAGCAGCGATCGGACATGATCGGCAAGCGCGCGGCGAACGTGTCTTCCATTCGCTCGGGCCAAAAATCACTCACGCGATTGGCGGTCGTGTTTTGTGGCGACTTCACCCCGCCATTGAGCCGAGGCACCCACCAGTTGTGACCTTCCAAAATGGCGAAGTAACCGTATGTGCGGGTGTAGTAGGCGAGGAGGTCGGATGTGGATTCGACCTTCCGGCCCAGATTGGTCTGACACCAAGCATCAACGGGATCGCGCGCCCGAGGTTTCACGGGGCAAAACCACATGGGCACCGACATCCCGTAAGCGGTCATCGCCGGGATCAGGTTGGTCGGCACGTCCCATGTATTCCTGCCTGTGCCACCCATCGCCCACGAAGGGAATCTACCATCGGAGTCAGACGCATAGGCGTAGATAGCCACCCCCCATTGCTTATAGTTAGAAGTGCAGTGTACGACTTTGGCTTTGAATTTGGCTCGGGACAGCGAGGGCAGCAGCAGCCCCGCCAGAATCGCGATGATGGCGATGACGACGAGTAGTTCGATGAGCGTGAAGCCACGCGCAGCCGCAGTTCGCTGTGAGGAGGCTTTCATGGTCTTTGGAATACCCCCCGAGCACGACTGTCAATCGCCGGCCCGGCCCGGCCACCAATCATCCGCCCAGATACGCGCTCTTGACCTGCGGGTTGGTGCGGAGTTTGGCGGACTCGTCCTGCAAGATGACGCGGCCGGTCTCCAGCACGTAGCCGAAGCGCGAGACTTCGAGGGCAAGGTTGGCGTTCTGCTCGACGAGCAGGATGGTGATGCCCTGCTGGCGGTTGATCTCCACGATCTTCTCGAAAATTGTCTTCACTAGCAGCGGGGCGATGCCGAGCGAGGGCTCGTCCAGCATGAGGAAACGCGGCTTGCTCATGAGCGCGCGGCCAATGGCGAGCATCTGCTGCTCGCCGCCGGAGAGCGTGCCGGAGACCTGCCGCTCGCGCTCCTTCAGGCGCGGGAAGATGCTGAAGACGTAGTCCATGTCCGCTGCGATGCCGGCACGGTCGCCGCGGAGGTAGGCACCCATCTGGAGATTCTCCAGCACGGTCAGGTTGGCGAAGACCATGCGGCCCTCGGGCACGTGCGCGAGGCCGAGCTTCACGATCTCGTGGGCAGGCAGCCGGGTGATGGCGCGACCTTCGTAGAGGACTTCGCCCGCCGCAGCCGTCTGCAAGCCGGAGATGGCGCGGAGAGTCGTGGTCTTGCCCGCGCCGTTGCCACCAATGAGCGTTACGATGTCGCCCTTGGAAACCGAGAGGGAGATGCCGTGCAGCGCGGTGATCGCGCCGTAGTTCACCTGGAGATTTTTCACCTCAAGCATCGTCAGCCTTCCTTCAAATGATCTTCACCGAGGTATGCTTCAATCACCTTCGGGTCCTTCCGCACTTCCGCCGGCGTCCCTTCCGCGATCTTCACTCCGTAGTCCAGCACGGCGATGCGCTCGCAAATGCCCATGACGACCTGCATGTCGTGCTCCACCAGCAGCACGGCAAGGCGATACTTGTCCTTGATGAAGCGGATGAGCTGCATCAGCTCGACCTTCTCGGTCGGATTCATGCCGGCGGCGGGTTCGTCCAGCAGCAGAAGCTTCGGGCGCGTGGCGAGGGCGCGGACGATTTCCAGCCGCCGTTGATCGCCGTAGGGCAGGCTTTTGGCGGGCGTATCGACGAATTTGCCGAGCTTGAAGATGTCCAGCAGTTCCATGACCTGCGCGGCGATTTCCTTCTCCTCGTGGCGAAAGACCGGCCCGCGCGTGAGTGAGTGCACCACGCCACTGACCACGTGCAGGTGGAACGCAACGCGGACGTTGTCGAAGACGGAGAGCGACGGGAACAGCCGGATGTTCTGAAACGTGCGGGCGATGCCGTGCTCAGTGATCTCGTAGGGCGCAAGGCCGTGGATGTCGCTGCCGCCAAACGCGATCGTCCCCTCGTTCGGCTCATAGACGCCGGTGATGAGGTTGAAGACGGTGGTCTTGCCGGCACCGTTGGGGCCGATGAGGCCAACAAGCTGGTCGGGAGCGATTTGCAAGTCCAACGCGCTTACTGCCGTGAGGCCGCCAAAGCGGATCGTGCAGCGGCGCACGTCCAGAAGCGGGGCGGAGGAAGGGGCGGACATTAGATTTGCCGCGCAATGGACACGCAAACCCGGCGCGTTGTCCAGTCTGCGCATTAGCCTCGGTAGGCTTAGCCCGGCGGCAGAATCTCTATGATCTCTGCCAACGGGCGTTGCTGCGCGTCCCAGAGGGTGTTGCGGCGCCCGTAAAGCCAGTGTGACCGGTCGAGCTTAAGCGACGCGTTGATGAAGTCGTCCGACTGGATGCGGAGGAAGGCCTTCGGGCGGCTGGTGTGGGTGATGACGTAGTCCGCGAGCAGCGTGCCAAGCGGGCGGCGTTCTTCAAGAATCTCTTTCCGCGCAGCGAGCGGAAACAGGGCGAGGTTGATCTTAATGGCCCCGAACTCGACGGGTTTGTCGGTCTTGTCCAACAGCAGCACGACCTCGCGAAAGTAAAAGTCATCGCGCTGTTGGCGGCTGAGGACTTCGAGGTGGATGCGCTGGCGGTGAAACTTCTCCAGCGTCGGCGTCATGTCGTCCTGATGCACGAGCAAGGACTTGTAGGGCTCGGGCACGGCATCGCCCTCAACCAACTCGATCGGCGGCAAAACGCGACCTGCCTGTGCGTAGAAGTCGTCGAGCGGATAAGCGATGGGGAGAACTGTGGAAGACATGGAGAAACGTTCAACTTGTTCTCTTGGCCCGATGCTCCGGCTTGAAAAACTCCACCAGTAACCGGTCCACCTGCAGCAGCGCGTCGCGGGTGAGCGTGAGGCGGTCACCGTCCACGGTGAGGCAGCCCCAGTCCTGCAGTTGCTTGAGCGGCGCGGCGAACTGCTCCAGCGGGTCAGCCCCGAACTTCGCCGCAAACTGACTGCGGCTGTTCGCGCCGAGCTTGAGCATCAGCATGAACTCGCGGATGTAGCGCTCGTCCGGCTGCGTTGGGTAGGCGCGGAAGATAGGCAACTCGCCCGCGTTCACCCTCGCGAGATACGGGTCAAAGTCCGCCTGGTTCTGATAGTGAACGCCATTGATGTGGCCGAAGCTCGCGACGCCGACCGACAGCAAATCCGCACCCGAGAAAAGTCCTTCGCGATAGAGGAACTTCACCTTCGCCGGGTCGCGCACGACGGTGCTGGTGCTGTTGACCGCGTAGCCCGCGCGCTCGAATTCGCGGAAGGCGTAGTCCACCCAGCGGCGCTTCGTCTCCCAGTCGGCCACGGGCGCGACGAGTTTGCCTTGCGCCTTCATCTGCTGGTAGATGCCCGTATTGAAGGGCACTTCCATCTGATAAATCGTCAATGAGTCGGGCTGCAGCGTGAGCGCCTGGGCGACGGCGTCCTTCCACTTGTCCTCGGTCTCCTCGACCATGCCGGCGATGAGGTCAATGTTGATCTGCGGGAAGCCGATTTCGCGCGCGTAGGCGTAGGCGCGGGCGATTTCCTTCGAGCGATGAGCCCGGCCGTTGATTTCGAGGATGTGGTCGTCGAAGTGCTCAATGCCGAGCGAAAGGCGCGTGACGCCCAGCTCGCGGATGGCGCGGAGCTTGTGGTCGGTGAGCGTGCCCGGCTCGGCCTCGAAGGTGATTTCCTCCGCGTCGTCCCACGGCAGCAACTGCTTCATGCCATCGGTCAAATGGCGTAGCTGTTCAGGCGAGAGATAACTCGGCGTGCCGCCACCAAAATAAATGAACTTTGGCTTGCGCCCGCCGACGAACGGCTGGCCCGCGTAGAGCGCGAACTCCTTCAGCACGGCCTCGATGTAGCCCTTGATCTCAGAAGAATCCTTGTCGGTATAGACCTTGAAGTAGCAAAAGTGGCAGCGCTTCCGGCAAAAAGGAATGTGCGTGTAGAGGCCGAGCGGCACGCCTGCTCGCGGCAACTGCGCCATGGCGGAGTGCAGCGCAGGCACAAACTCCGGCTTCCAGAAGTTAAACGGCGGATAGTTCGTGATGAAGTAACTGCCGGCGGTGGTTTCCTTCTGGAGCGGAGGCGCGGCGGGCTTCGCGCCGGGCGGGAGAGGTGCGATGGTGATGATGCTCATGGAGAAGGTTGAAACTCACTTGACTAACTTGACTCCAAAGCAATAAACGCTCCCGTCCTCACTACCAATGACCACCCGGCCATCGGCCACGGCTGGCGAGGCTGTTAGGCCTTGGCCGATTTCGTAACTCCACAGTTCTTTGCCATCCGCCAGAGCAAGCACATAGAGTCGGCCATCCTCCGAGCCGATGATGACCTTGCCGTCGCAAATGACCGGGGAACTGTCTACTTTGCCGCGCGTGCCGAAGGTCCAAATTGCTTCGCCGTCCTTCGTGCCGAGGCAGTGGACGCGCTTGTCGCGCCCACCGATGACAAGGCGATCGCCGAGCACGGCGGGCGAGGAGACGTAAGCAAAGGCCCGGTCGCGGTAGTTCCATAGCTTTGTGCCCTTGGCGAGGTCCACGCAGAAGACCTGGTTCTCGAAGTGTCCGCCATATACGCGTCCATCGGCCACGGCCACGGAGCCGAGGATGGGGGCGCCGATTTCCAATTCCTTGACCTTTGTCCCGTTGGTCAGGGCGACGATGTGCAACAGCGCGTCGCAGCCGCCGAGCGCGGTCTTGCCGGCGAAGACAGCGGGCGTGCCATTAATGCCGCTGCCGGTCTCATAGACCCAATTGGATTTCCCGGTTAAGACATCAAGGCAGTAAAGCTTTGCGTCGTGGTTGCCGAAAACGACGTTCCAGTCCTTGCCATTGGGCGCACGAACAAGGTTGGGCGCGCCGGGCATCTTGTCGCCGACGGGGAATTTCCAAGCCTGTTTTCCGCTCTTCGCGTCGAGCGCGTAAAACATGGGTTCATCCGAGCCAAAGAAGACGCGACCCGCATGGACGAGCGGCGAGGACTCGACGTTGCCGCCGGTCTTGAACGTCCAGTTCGTCTTCCCGGTGGCCAGCGACAGCGAGTAGAGGAAACCGTCGTCCGAGCCGACGAAGACGTTCCCGCCCACAATGGCAGCGGAGGATTTCACCGGCCCGCCGGTCTTGCAGCTCCAAAGCAGGTCGAGCTTGTCAGCAAGTTTGCCGGTGGCGACGCCGCGCAACTCCGACCCGCCACGATATTGCGGCCAGTCGGCCGCGGTCAGCAGGGCGGCCGAGAGGGCGAAGAATAGGGTTGCGAAGGCGCGCGTAAAAGTCGCAGGAGAGAACTGCTTTTTCATGGCCGATGTCACGGCAAAGCATCGACCACGGGACAGGCTTTGGCAACCAGTTATTACCTACACGTAATAGTTTTCGGCGCTCACGCGAGCACTTCGGGCGGCAGACCGTCCGGCCATTGCTCTTGCGGTTCCCACCCCAACAATGCCTTCGTGGGGCCAAGGTCGAAACGCGGCAAGTGTATATGCCGGCTGGTGGCATAGACGACCGTGAAGCGGAGGGCGAGCGGCGCGCGCGCGGCCGCGTAGAAGAAACGACCCGCGTCACCGGGGCTCAGGTACAGATCCCTGGCCCATTCAAGCGCAGCAATTTCCTTCTCCTGGCCGGGTCGCGGACACCAACCTAACCGCGCGGCAATGACGCTCAACCCGTGCGTTTCCGAGTAACTTTGGCCGATGGCTTCGGCAAAGACCTTCGCTGCCGCGTACCAGTAACGGGGCGAGGGCAGTTCGTCCGGCCGAATGGCATGGCGGGTGCGTTCGCGCTGCCACCAATTCACCTGGCCCGTGCTGGCGAGGACGAGGCGGCGCGCGCCGGCAAGCCGCGTGGCTTCAAGCACGTGATGCAAGCCGATGAGATTGTTCGGAAGAATTTCCGACATGAAATCGGCGTCGTCGGGCGTAGCGGCGAGGTGAATGACCACATCCGCACCCTCGGCGGCGCGGCGGACAGCAGCTGCGTCAGTGAGATTGCCAATGTGCGAATCAGCCAGACCCGGCGTGGCCAAACGGTCAAAGCCACGCACGCGCTCGCCACGGACCAGCAGTTCCTTTACGACGGCTTGACCAACGCGGCCGGCAGAACCAGTGACGAGAATAAGGTCAGAGGACATGGGAAAAGGCATGATTTGAAATAAGCTCACGAGCCAGAAACCGCTTGCCCAGTAGCGCCTGAGCAGGCTCGAGAGTCGAGCGATTTTGATAGGGTAACCGTAACGTGAACTATCTCAGGCTTTAAGCGTTGGCCAGAAAGGGTTTTTAGGAGCGCAGCGAAATCTGGCTAACCAAGCGGTTATCTGTTATAAATTCAGATGTCGTGACCGACCTTTCCGCAAAAATGACTCTGAGCGTGCTAGTTCTACTCCTGCAAAGTGCGGCTCGCATGATGGTTTTCATCAACCCGTGCATCCCAGCAACGGCATCAGCCGTAACCCAACCGCTCGAACTTTAGCCTAGCCATGCCACTAGTCACCGTATTCACCGCATTCAACTCCGCCGAAGCGCAACTCGTGCGCTCGCGCCTAGAGGCCGCTGGTTTGCGCGTCTTTGTCATGGACGAGCTGTCCGCATTGAGCATTGAGGGCTACGCGCTCGCCGCCGGCGGTATCAAGGTGCAGGTACCAGACGAGGACGCGAAGGAAGCACTTGAGTTAGTACACAATGGCGGAAGAGGAAATGCAGCGGAGGAGCAGGATTAGGATCAGGAACACAGACAAGAGCCAAATTCGCCGGCGTCCCACTTGCTCTTAATCCTATTCCCAATCTAATTGTTTAGTGCGTGAACGAACGCCTTAAAAAAATCCTGCCAAAGCTGCGCCGCGTCCTAACCACTGCTGAACTCCGCGTGGACGAAGCCTCGCGCACCGCGCACGCCAGCGACAAGTGGTTCGCCGCGCAGCTGCCAGACATCGTCGCGCTGCCGAAGTCGCCCGAGGCCGTCGCCGCCGTGCTGCACCTCGCGCACGAGCACCGAATTCCGGTCACTCCGCGCGGCGCCGGCCACGGCTACGTGGGCGGTTGCGTGCCTGTGCATGGCGGCATCGCCCTTTCCGTCGCGAGGATGAACCGCATCAAGGAAATCAACGCGCGTGACTTCGTGGCCGTGGTGGAGCCAGGCGTGCTCACGGCGAAGCTGCAAGCGGCGGCCGAAAAGCGCGGCCTTTATTACCCACCCGACCCCGCCAGCCGCGCTGATTGTTCGCTCGGCGGAAACATCGCCACCAACGCTGGTGGGCCGCGCTGCCTCAAATACGGCGTCACGCGCGATTACGTCCTCGGCCTGCAAGTCGCGCTCGCGGATGGCCGGCTTGTCCGCCTCGGCAGCCGCTGCCACAAAAATAAGACCGGCTTCGACTTGCACCGCGTGTTCGTTGGCTCTGAGGGTTTACTGGGCGTCGTGACCGAAGCCACATTGAAGCTCTTACCGCTGCCGCCCTATCGCGCGCTGCTTGGCATCGGCTTCAACACTGCGCACGCTGCGGCGCGATCGCTCGCGGCAATTTTTCATGCCGGGTTTTTGCCGTGCGCGCTGGAGATTGCGGATGAGTTCACGCTCGCCGCCGCCCACCGGCGAACGAAAAGCGCGCAGCTCGCCGGGTGCCGTGCGATGCTCTTTGTTGAGTTGGATGGGCAAGAACGCTCCGTGCGCGCCGAGTTGAAGGACGTGGAGCGGCTCGTCGGGGCGCAGCGGCCGACGTTCGTGAACCGCGCCTTGGGAGCCCCCGCTGTTGAGGCGCTCTGGGGTTTGCGCCGTGAATTCAGCTACAGCCTGCGTGACACGGGGCTGACGAAGTTGAACGAGGACATCACGGTTCCGCGCGGACAATTGGAGGAGTTGTTTAAGTTCGCTGCGCGACTTCAGAAAAAGCACGGGTTACCCATTGCGTGCTTCGGGCACGCCGGCGACGGCAACATCCACGTGAACGTGATGGTGGATTACGCGCAGCCGGGCAACCGCGCCCGCGCGGACGCCGCGCTCGACGATCTTTTCAGGCGAATCCTCGCGTGGGGCGGCGTGATCACGGGCGAGCACGGGATCGGCTTGGCGAAGAAACCGTGGTGGCCGCTCGCAGCGAACGAGGACGTGCGGGCGTTGCATCGCTCGCTCAAGCGCGCCCTGGATCCGCGCGGGATTTTGAACCCCGGCAAGTTCGTGTGAACGAGGAGCGGCAAGTGCTGGTCGGTGGTTAAGTTCCGCGAACTTTTTCCTCCCTTTAGGCGTCCAAAAGCATCACAATTTCGATATGCACCTTAAGCAATCCACTTTTCGTCTTCCCTTTACGCTTGCTGCTGCGCTATTGGCCACGATCGCTCTGGCTCCTGCTGCAGAGAAAAAAGGGTTCGCCATCGAGAAGTCGCCCGGTGGACTGGTGGTGAAGCTCGACGGCCAGCTCTTCACCGAATACGTCACCCTCTCGCAGAACAAACCCATCCTTTGGCCCATCATCGGCCCCACCGGCAAAGAGATGACCCGCCGCTACCCGATGGACAAGGTGGAAGGCGAGCAGCACGACCACCCACATCATCGCTCCTTTTACTTCGGCCATCAGAACATCAACGGACTGGAGTTTTGGCACGACCGCTCTTCCTTCGAGGGGCCGAAGACCAAAGAGGAGGCGCTGAAAGCCAAGCTCGCACATCTCGGCGTCACCCAGCACCGCGAGTTCAAGGAAACCTCCGCCACCACTGACCAAGCCACCATCGTCACCATTAACGACTACGTTGCCTTCGAGGGCGGCAAGAAAATCATGGAAGACACCCGGCGCCTTACCTTTCGCGCCGATGACTCCTCGCGCACGGTGGATGTGAGCCTCGAGTTTCACAACACAACCAAGGAGCCGGTGGTGTTCACGGACATGAAGGACGCCGGTTTCAGCCTGCGGCTCCCGACCTCGATGGCGCTGTCCTCAAAGCAAGGCGGCAAAATCATCAATAGCGAGGGCGCGACCGACAAAGACACTTGGGCCAAGCGTGCAAAATGGGTGGATTACCATGGCCCCGTGGGCGGTGATCACGTTGGCGTCGCGTTCATGGAGCATCCCACGAGCTTCCGTCATCCCACGCCGTGGCACGTGCGCGACTACGGCCTCTTCACGGCGAACGCCTTTGGCAGTAAGAGCCTCGACAAGAATCTTCCGGACGCCCCGCACACGCTCAAGCCCGGGGAGAAGCTCCTCCTGCGCTACCGCGTCATCTTCCATAAGGGCGACGAGAAAGCCGCGAAGATCGCCCAACGGTACGAACAATTCGCGAAGGAAAAGTAAGCGTCACGTGCGCGCGTTGAGCCTGGCTTAACGAAGTTCCTGAACCTGGGCGAAAGATTCCACGGCATAACTTGGACGGCCTGACCGACAAGGGGGAAACTCGCTACCTCCCAAGCCTGCGACTGCGCCAAACTCCCGTTCGCGGGCTGCAGCACGAGGTCGAACGTCGGGCGTGGGGTGCCGTCCTTGAAAATGACCCCGAGCTTCGAGAGTGCGGTTCGCTCGGCGTGCTTCGTGTCGCATTCGAACTTGCCCAATAACGCCACGATTCCCATTGCAAAAGCGTCTTTACTTGCCCCGGTTCCGCAACGCCGTTGCCGGTTTAGTCTTACTGCTTAAGCATCGCGATCGATTCCTTGGGCGTCGACCAAATGCGGTATTTCACTTCCGCACCTTCGGGCACATACACGGCAATCGGGAGACGACTGTTGTAGCGGATGAGTAAGGGTTGCAACGTGACAAACCGTTCTTGGGGGACGCCGCCGCCGATGAGCGTTTGGGCAGCCGGGCCGAATTGCTTCACCACGTAACGCGGAAACCCCCAGCCTTCGATGTTGACTTCCTCAATCTTCCCACCGAGGAAGGCTCGGTTGACGGAATCGACCGTCATCTTTTTGCCGACGATCAGTTCCACTTTGTAATCACCTTCGTGTTCACGCTTCGGCAGGATCAGAGCGAAACGTGTCATCCCCTTCTCCGCCGGCGGGTAGGGCTTTTGGAGATACTTCGCAGCCTCCGATTCTTCGTCTCCCCCTACGCACGTCCCTACGAGCGACAACATCACCACCACGACATAGGCTAGTTTCATCGGATTCCTTTTCAAAAAAAGACACCTGCGGTTGCTGAGTTCATTATGGCCTAACTTGTTTCAGAAAAAGTCGTCCGTCGCGATTCTGCAAGCATCACCCGAAACGGCTCCTCTAAACCTGCGACCTAAACGTTGTTACGAGGTCAGTTGGTTACGAGCGTCCCGACTTTTTCACCCATGACTACGCGCTTGATGTTGTGGGGCTTGAAGAGGTCGAAGACGATAATGGGCATGGCGTTGTCCATGCACAGCGCGAAGGCCGCGGCGTCCATGACCTTGAGTTGCTTGGAGAGGGCCTCGTGATAGCTGACTTGTGAATAACGCCTAGCGGTGGGGTTCTTCTTCGGGTCGCTGTCGTAGATGCCGTCTACCTTGGTGGCCTTGAGAATAACCTGCGCATTCATTTCGTTGGCGCGCAACGCAGCCGCGGTGTCGGTAGAGAAATAGGGGTTACCCGTGCCGCCAGCGAAAATGACGACGCGGCCTTTCTCCAAGTGCCGCACGGCGCGGCGGCGGATGAACGGCTCGGCCACCTGCGTCATGCTAATGGCACTCTGGACGCGCGTGGGCACCTTCTGCTTTTCCAACGCGTCCTGAAGTGCCAATGCGTTGATAACCGTGGCCAGCATGCCCATGTAATCACCGGTGGCGCGCTCGATGCCGCGTTCGCTGCCGGAAAGGCCGCGGAAGATGTTGCCCCCGCCAACGACGATGACGAGTTGCACCCCAAGCGCGTGGATTTCGGCGATCTGCTCTGCCATGTTTTGCACGACCTCAGGGGATATGCCGGACCCAGCCTCGCCGCCAAGGGCCTCGCCGCTGAGTTTGAGAAGAACACGTTTGAACTTAGGCTGAGCTTTGGCGCGGGTGGGCATAGGTTCAGGCGAAAGAAGAGGTGCGTTTGGCCAATGTGCCGCTGGAAACGGAAGGATGGAAGACGGTCACGTTCGTCATCGTGATACCCTTGTAACAACCAGCCGGGGCAGCGTCAAACCAAAGGCCGCCCCTGCCCACGCCGCCACAACTCAAAGTGATAGAGCGCTACGACGACAAGCGCGTGCTGGATTTTTCCCGAGGCCACGAGGCCGGCCAGTTCTCGCACCGGCACTAAGTGCGTACGGATGTCCTCGCAATGGTCGAACTCGACGGGGTGTGTAAGGCGGCAATCCTCAACGAGCACCGTGTGGCAAACGTTAGACATGATGGCGGGGTTGGGAAAAATGCGGCCGATAAGCTGGGCGCGGTCGCCCGTGTAACCGGTTTCCTCGCGAAGTTCGCGCTGGCCACCGACGAGGGGCGAGGTTTCGCCCGTGTCCATCACACCGCCGGCAATTTCCAGCTCAATGGTATCGGAGCCGTGGCGGTATTGCTCGACCATGACGAGCCGATCATCAGGCGTGACGGCGATAACGTTGACCCAACTGCGGGTGTCGAGGACGAAAAAGTCGTGCTCCTGTCCTGTGCGCGGCGAACGCTTGACGTCCGAGCGCACCGTAAAAATGCGGAAATCGCCGAGCTGCCGAGTGCTGAGGACGGGCCACTTCTCGATCATGACGCGAGCTTCCGGGCGGGACGGGTAAATGGAAAGGGAATTTCCGGCGAGAGCGGGTCAAGGTGTTTGGCGAGAAGATAATTATTTTTCGGTTTGTAGTCCTTAGCATAAATAAATGCCGGACACAGGACTGTGAATACTGCTTCTCTCTGCCGATGCTTTGCGGCAAATTGACCCCGACACAGTGGCCTTCGGAATCATGAGTCAAGTTTGGCGGCCCGCGTTGGAGATTTTCATCCTCGCGGTGGGTATTTATTTTGCTGCGAACTTCATCCGCGGCACGCGGGGTGCGCCCGTCGTGACGGGGCTGGTAGTGTTGTTCGTCGCCTTGAGCTTCCTTACCACGCTGCTGGAACTGACAGTGCTGCGCTGGCTGCTTACTACCTTCTCCGCGTTCAGTGCGGTGGCGGTGCTCATAATTTTCCAGCCGGAGTTGCGACGCCTGCTGGCCGAGTTGGGCAACCAGTCGTTACTTATGTCCACCCGCGAGCAGCGCGAGGACGTCGAGGTCATCGTCGAGACAGTTGAACGCCTCGCCGACGTGCGCATCGGGGCAGTCATGGCTGTTGAACAGCGCATTAATCTCTCAGAGGCCGTCGAGTCGGGCGTGGTAGTGGACTGCGAAGCGACGCCCGAAATGCTGGAGACAATCTTCTTCCCGAACAATGCTATCCACGACGGTGGCGTCATCCTCAAGAACGGCCGCATCCTGCGCGCTGCGTGCATCTTCCCACTTACACAACGACAAGATTTGCACAAGTCACTCGGTACGCGCCATCGCGCTGCCATCGGGCTTACGGAGGAAACCGATGCAGTGGTAGTGGTGGTGTCCGAGGAAACGGGGGCAATTTCCTACGCGTTGCGCGGCGAGTTGAAGCGCGGCGTGACGGTCGAGGAGTTGCGGGCTTTCCTCACTGCCAGCTTTGTCCGGCGGGTCACCACACGGAATTGGGTAGACAATGCCCGCCTGTGGTTGGCGCAAAATATTAGCCTCGCCGGCGCGCCCAAGCCGCCATCCCCTGAACCCACCGCGCCTACCGTTGCGCCCGACGTGGCTGCGAAGAAAGCCGAAGCCAAGTAATGTCCACCCGCGACACCATTACTCAGAATTTCTGGCTCAAGCTCATTTCGCTGCTGCTCGCCACGATGATTTGGTTCGCCATCTCCGGCGTGCAAATGAATACCCGCGCGGACCGCACACTGCTGGGCCATTCCGAACGCATGCTCAAAGGCGTGCCCATCACGGTCATGAAATCCGCCGCCGATCTCCGGGCCTTTCAGATGGAACCCTCCACGGTAGACCTTACGCTCAGCGGCCCGACCTCGCAGGTGCAGGCCTTGACCCCGCAACAAGTCGAGGTTTTTATCAATCTTACCGACGTGCACGACACCCCCGGCTTAAGTAAGAAAATTCAGGTTCGCACCCCGGGCGGCATCGAAGTGGTGCAGGTTTCGCACTCTGAAGCTCGCGTCACGCCGACGAACCTAAATTGATCGACCGCTGCCCCATCCCATGAGCAACGTCCCAAAGAAAATCTTCGGCACCGACGGCGTCCGCGGCACCGCCAACGTCGAGCCAGTAACTGCTGAGACCGCCCTCAAATTGGGCCGTGCCGCCGCGCATGTTTTCAAGAACCTCGAGAGCCAGTCCCGCTCGCGCGGCAAGCATCGCATTGTGATTGGTAAGGACACCCGACTCTCCGGCTACATGCTGGAGAACGCACTGAGCTCCGGCATTCTCAGCATGGGCGTGGACGTGTTCTTCATCGGGCCACTGCCCACACCGGGCGTTGCCTATGCCACTCGCTCACTACGCGCAGACGCCGGCATCGTCATTACCGCTTCCCATAACCCGTACGATGACAACGGCATCAAGTTCTTCGGCGCGGACGGCTTCAAGCTGCCCGACCCCATCGAAGAGCAGATTGAGAGCCTCGTCTTCAGCGGCAACATCGAGACTGTTCGCCCCTCCGCCACGGAAATTGGCAAAGCGGTTCGCATTGACGACGCTCTTGGCCGCTATATCGAACATGCCAAGGCCAGTTTCCCAAAAGGTCTCACTCTCGACGGCATGAAAATCGTTGTAGATTGCGCAAATGGTGCTTCCTACAAAGCCACGCCCGCCGTGCTACGCGAACTCGGCGCGGAAATCTTAGTCTTTGGCAACACACCCGACGGCACCAACATCAACAAGGATTGCGGCTCCATGCACCCGCAGAACCTGTGCGCCCGGATCCGGGAATACCGCGCCGACCTTGGCATCGCGCATGACGGTGACGCCGACCGCGTCATCCTCTGCGATGAGACTGGCGTCCTACTCGACGGCGACGACATCATGGCCATAGCCGCGCTGGACATGCTCGCACAAGGCACGCTGGCGGAAAAGACACTCGTCTCTACCGTCATGAGCAACGCTGGCCTCGGTGCAGCTGTGCAGGCCGCCGGTGGCAAAATTGTTTACACCGCCGTCGGTGACAAGAACGTGATCGATGAGATGCTCAGATGCGGCTATAATTTTGGCGGTGAAGAGAGTGGTCACCTGATTTTCCGCGACTACTCGACCACTGGTGACGGACTTGTCGCAGCGCTACAAGTATTGCGCATCATGAAAGCGCGCGGTGAGAATCTCTCTAAACTCAGGCATTGCTGGACGCGCTTCCCCAAGCAGGTCTCCAACATCCCAGTCCGTGAAAAGCAGCCCTTCGAGCAACTCGACGGTGTGCTCGCGCTGGTAAAAGAAGCCGAAACCGAGGTCCGGCCAACCGGCGGCCGTGTGTTGCTCCGCTACTCCGGCACCGAGCTAAAGGCTCGCCTGCTCATTGAGGGTAAGGATCCGGCCGTACTGGATAAATGGACGCGCAAAATCTCCGAAACGATCAGAAAACAGATCGGCACCTGAAGGCAGACGAATTTTCCCAACGAACAAGCGTCGATTCAGAACTTTTTTTCTACATGAGGCTTAAGCGTTGCCCCGGCCCCGTCTCGCGCCGCAGCTTTCTTCAAGCTGGCGCGCTCGCGGCCACTGGCCTGGGCCTGAGCGACCTCTTCCGTCTAGAAACCATCGCCAAGCAGGCCGGCAAGAACCTGCGCGACACTTCGGTCATTTTCGTCTGGCTCCCCGGCGGTCCGCCGCACATGGAGACCTACGACATGAAGCCGGACGCCCCCGCCGATTACCGGGGCATCTTCCGGCCCATCAAGACGAACGTGCCGGGCATCGAGATCTGCGAGCTGTTCCCTCGGCAAGCAAAGATCGCAGACAAGTTCACCATCGTCCGCTCCTGCCATCACACCTTCGCGGATCACGGCGGCGGTCACAAACGCTTCATGACGGGCCGGCTACCCGCCGAGCCCACCGGCTTCGTGAACGACGCGCCCGCCGTCACTTCCTACATCAGCAAGATCTTCAACGAGCAGCACACCGGCCCCAAGGGCATGCCGCCCTGCGTGCTTGGCACCGACGGTGGTCGTTCGCAGATCGATACTTTCAGCCTCGGGGCCGCGTGGCTAGGCTCGGTCAACACTCCGTTCGTCGTGGGCGGCGATCCCGCTTCGCCCACGTTCAAGGTGCAGAACCTCGGCCTCACACCGGACATGGAAACGCGGCTCGACGACCGCCTGCATCTGCTACAAGGCATGGATCGCCTTCGCCGCGACGCTGACCGCAGCGGGCTAATGGCCGCAATGGATCAATACAGCCAGCGCGCCTTCGACATGCTCACGAGCGAGCCAGTGCGCGTGGCCTTCGACCTCTCGCGTGAGCCGCAGGCCGTGCGCGAGCGCTATGGCATGAACGCCTACGGGCAGCGCGGCCTGATGGCGCGCCGGCTCGTCGAGGCCGGCTGCCGCTTCGTCACCATGGTCTGGGAACACCCTGGCACCACGATGCCGAAATACGCGACCTACAATTGGGATTCCCACGCCGTGAACTGTCACATGTTCGACGACGCCCACTGGCGCTTTCCGCCGTATGACCAGGCTGTGTCCGCGCTCATTGAAGACCTCTACGCGCGCGGCTTGGACGAGAAGACGCTGCTCGTCGTGACCGGCGAATTCGGGCGCACGCCGCGCATCACCAACGTCGTCGGCTCGCAGACCGGTGTGATGCAGCCCGGCCGCGACCACTGGCCGCAGGCGATGTCCTTCATCGTCGCCGGCGCAAAGATGCGCACCGGCCAGATCGTGGGCGCGACCAACAGCCGGGGCGAGCATCCCGTCGAGCGTCCCCTGTCGCCCAATGATCTCTGGGCCACGGTCTATCAGCACCTCGGCATTGACTGGGAGATGTCCTTCCCCGACCACACCGGCCGCCCGATGCCCATCCTGCCTTTTGGCGAGCCGATTCCCGAGTTGCTGCCCGTCGGGTGAAGGGTCCCTGACCGCGTTTAACGTAGGGTGAAGCAAGGTTCATCAGCGGCGTGAGTTGCCTCCATCCAGTCAGGCGTTTGCGCTCCGCCCATGAATTGGCCGCACATTCGGGACCGGCGTAAATTTCCGCTTCCGCATCTTTGTCCGTCCCGAATTTTTGGGTTCCTCCTTTCATTCCTGCTTACTACTTTTGGCCAGAACTCTTTTGCCGCCCATAATTGCGAATGGAAGTTACTCAGTGCCGGTGACCAGCCCTAGCAGCTCTTCAACCTCGCCACTGACCCCGCCGAGCAGAACAACGTGGCCGCTGAGCAGTCCGCCGAAGTTGAGCGACCTGCCTCTGCGTGGAGCAAGTAGCACCAGCAAAACACTCCGCCGCGTTGGGGTTTGCCGCCGGAGGTGAAGAAGTGAAGCGGCTTAGGCCGCGACGCTGGCCGCAAGCCATTTGAGATATCGGGCGTTGCCCTCTGCCAGCGGGAGCG
>Ga0194133_10001467_pt1 | contig 40643 bp, 31 predicted proteins | sample TA2KigOf40mmetaG_FD_155448 | JGI IMG/M metagenome (GOLD analysis project Ga0194133, IMG submission 155448) | Freshwater microbial communities from Lake Tanganyika, Tanzania - TA2015055 Kigoma Offshore 40m | ecosystem: Environmental > Aquatic > Freshwater > Lake | place: Tanzania: Lake...
TTGGCGATCCCACCAAAGCGCACACCAAACTTGGTTGGAGGGCAACCTGCTCAGTCGAGCAGTTGGCGGCGATGATGGTGGATTCAGACATGGAACTCGCCGCGCGCGAACGCACCCTCCGAAACGCGGGACACAAGCTTCCCGCCATCCAAGGGCACGATCAGTGAGGCGGTCGGTGTGGCGTTGGGACGGCGCGAACTCGGGGGCGGCTGGTTTGCTTGGAAGGTACGCCGCGTGAAGGCAAACGAAGTGGCTCGGCCCTTGGGTGTAGCGAGTGAGGGCTACACCAAAGTGTTGGCAGGGGCTTCACTTTGGGGTCTTCTACAAATTTCGGTGAACAAGATGGCCACGGTCGTTGCGATGTGGCTTCTTGCACGGTTTCTTATGCCCAGTGATTACGGTGTCGCGTACATCGCTACGACGGCAGGCGCACTCATTTCGTTTTTCAGCCCATTCGTGATTGGTGATGTGTTGGTTCAGATGGGGCGAGACTTCGATCGACAGGTTGGTGCCGCAACCGTGATTGCCGCAGTGTGCGGGGTGCTGCTTGCCGCGGTGCTTTGGCTTGCGAGTCCCGTCATTGGACGCGAGTTGGAAGTGCCTGATCTTGCCTTCTATATCTCCTTGGTCGCGCTGCGGCCGTTGTGCGACGCGGTCATGATCGTGCCTTACTCACGCTTGCGAGTTGAGCTGCGATTCCGAACCATCGCAATCATTGACACCTGCATCGTTCTGTGTTCCACCGTAGCGAGTTTGGTCATGGCTTGGAAAGGTTTGGGCGCTATGGCACTCGTGCTTCCGCCGATCGCAACATTGGCGTTGCGTGGATGTGTCTACTGGACTTGCAAGCACCAGCGGCTTTCAATGGCGTGTTCTTGGTCCGACTTGGTTGGAGTATCGCGGCGATTTTGTATGGCATGTGTGGGGCAATATGCAAGCAACGTCATTCAAGTCATGGAGTTTGCAGTGCTTGCATGGATATCAGTCGCGGCGGGGGCGGGGTACTTTGCCTTCGCAAGTCAACTGGCTATCCAAGTAACAAGCGTATTGTCTCTCCAAATCGCGTTGGTGCTGCAACCAGTATTCAGCCACATGCAGAGTGATCGGGAGCGGCAAGCGGCTGGCTTTTGTCGCAGTCTTCGACTGTTTGCATCAGTTGGAGTGCCGCTTTGTTTGGTTCAGGCGTCACTCGGTGTTGCGTTGTTTGAGACACTGTTTGAACCGAAGTGGGCGGAGTCCATTCCGATCTTCATGTTGTTGAGCATCGCACAGGGCTTCATCTTCCTTGTGACACCGATGGGAGCCCTGCTGAAGGCACAGGGACGATTCAAGACTTACGCCGTATGGCAACTGGCGCATGTTCTTGCGTTTTTGCTCGGGGCCGTATTGGTGGCGCCAGCGATGGCAACGACTGTCTGTAGCGTGATTGCCCGAATAGGGCTCAGTTGCAGCGAGGCATCGGCCATTGCTTCAGGGGTAGCAGTTGTCAGTCTCGTTTGCTGGACGTGTTCAGCGCCTCTGGGGCTGTGGCTGATTTCTCGCGGAAGTTCTTTCGGCTTCATGGGAAATGCGCGAGCAGTCGTTCGAGCGTGGATCTTTGGTTCCTTCGCAGCAGGCGCATGCCTCGGCGCATGGGCAGTGGTTGTGCGTCTGCTTGGCGTAACCAATCTGTCCTTGGTGGTAACGCTGAGCGTCGGTGCCATGGTGACACTCTTCGCAGTGCGATTGACCATGCTGGGTGATCCGATGGTCCGTGGCGAATGGCAAAGAGGAGGCGCTTTCGTTCGACGAATCTTGAGCAGATTGTTCGTCAGAGGCCCTCAAGACGCGTGATACATGAAGCAAGTCACTTGGGGTGGTCCATGGGAGCAGCAGGGGGTTGACGACACGAAACAACCGTGGCGTTGTTCGGAGGCGGGCGTGAGCGGGACCTGATACTGCCGAAGGATCGAGGCGGCGCTATCTTGGTGTGTGACGGAACGAGAGGTGAGTGCACGTGATCTTTCATGTCATCGACAACTTGCGACCCGAAAGCGGAGGACCTACCGCAGTCGTGACAGAGACTGTTTGTAGGCAGGCGCGAGACTTTGGTCCCGTCACCGTACTTTGCCGTGAAGTCGCTTGCGATGAGGCGGCGAGGACTCGGCTGAACCAATTATGGCAGGGATTGCCAGTAAGGCTCATCGAGTGCGGTAGTGCATCCATGGCAAGGCAAGTAGCCTCGGCCATGCGATCCGTATCGCCCTCCGTTGTGCATGTTCACTACGGATGGGAGCGGATCATTCGAATTGCGCTCAAGTGTGCACAAGAGATGGGCATTCGTACGGTCGTGTCCACGCACGGAATGTTTCATCCGTATGCGCTTGGTGTCAGCAAGTTCAAAAAGGCGGTCTATCTCTGGTGCTTTGCGAGCAGGTTTCGGGGGGTGGCCATGTATCTCGCATTGAACGAAGAGGAGCAGATCCACCTATCTCGGGTTTTTCGCTGGCCAGCCACAGTGCTTCCCAATGGTGTTGAGTGCGACAATCTTCCGGGACCAGATTTAGGGATCTTTCGGAGGACTGTTCCGAGACTTGGTGCGAAACCATTCGCGCTGTTTGTAGGGCGTCTCCACCCGATCAAAGGTGTCGACCTGTTGCTCCGCAGTTTTGCACTGGCTGTTGATGGCGGCATTCCCCTTGACTTGGTGATACTCGGTCCTGACGAGGGGGAACTTCCCGCGCTTCAGGCTCAGGCGCGGCAACTCAACATTCAGGAACGCACCCACTTTGTGGGCGGTGTCTATGGTGCCATGAAGATCGAGGCACTGAGAGAATGTTCGGTGTTTGCGCACCGGCCACGCTTTGAGGGGTTCGGAATCGCGGTGGTCGAGGCGATGGCCGCCGGCAAGCCGAGCATTACCACGGCAAATTGCCGATTGCCTGAGGCTGCGCGGGCGGGCGCTCTCGCTGTCGTGGCGGACAGCGACACCGACTTCGCCTCGGCCTTGTTGGAAATCGCTCAAGATACGTCCCGTGCTCAGGACTTGGCGCGTCGGGGGCGCGATTGGGCTGTCAGCAACGCTTCGTGGAGTCGGATACTTGGCACTCTGCAAAAGATGTACCAGACGTCGTCTTCACGCACTTAGTTCACGACTCAGTTCGTTCTCTTCATCGTCACCGTCATCGACAACAGGCGTCACCATCCACGATCGAAACGGTCGCATGACCAACCAGGCTCCAATGGTCCACGCGAGCGCATTGAAGCCGAAGAGCCCAAGCTCTCCTCGTGGCATCCCGAGGATTTGCGACGCTGCAGCGCCGATTGGAATGACAACAAACGGATCCCCAGAGTGGAGAACGAGACGTTCATCGAGGTATCGCGTCACCCAAGCGATCAAGAGCGCATAAAGTGGCAGGGCGATGTACGGCATATCAGCGACGATATGCCCCACAATTCCTGGACCAAGGGAAAACTCGTCGCGCTTCACCCCGCTGACTGCAATCTGGTGGACCATTTCGTTGCCGAGCGACCACGGCTTTCCAGCCCACACCATCCGTGGAATGGGTTGTGTGATGAAGTACCGGAGCGAGTGGAGGTACCAATACGGATGTTGAGAGGGATAGTTCTCCACGATCCACATGCTGTTGACCCCTGCAAATTGCCCACTCGCAACGCTCATGGTGACAGCGATGATGTCTTCTGTGTTTACTTTCCGAAAGGCGTCCAAGTACTCCGCGATTGTGCCGCCGCGACCCTTTTCTCCGCGTGTCGCCGACTGAAGTGCGATAAATGTAAATCCAAGAACCAGGATGAGCACCGCCTGAAGCAGTAGCACGCGCCGAGTCTGAAAACGCCAGCGGGCGAAGTAGCCAGATATCAGCAGCGAGAGCACCGCCGCCACTAGAGTTCGTCGACTGAAGGCATTCTGAAGGAGAAGCAGGCACGTGCCAACAATGGTGATCCCGCCAACCACCAGTTTGATTGGGTTCAGTGGGTCTCGAATGAGACCCCAAGCGGCACAGCCGACCGCAGCGGCAAAGCAACCAGAGCTCAACATCACAGTCAGGACGCCGATTACTGGGATCTCTCCCACGAGATCTCGCATCACCACTCCCGCGAGAACAGAAATCACGCCGATTGTGAGAAGTCCGAAGTCTGCGGGTGCAACTGGCAGCAGTGGGCGATTTGCAAATCGAATGACCGGACCGGCACGGGAGTAGAAATACAGAAAGAAGATCAAAAACAACCAGCCGATGGCGCTGAACTTGAGCCCCGCAAGAGCCATGTTGTCGGGTCCAACAACATCCACCTCGTCGGTGAGAAGCGTGAAGATCGCACTGCCCGACTGAAAGACCAGGAATCCGCCGAGGAAGAGGGATCGCATGCTGAACGCCTCGCGCCAAGGCAGGAGTATGTCCCGGGCGATCAGTACGGCGATGAAGATCACTTGGACCAGCAGACTTGCGACGACAAGGAACGTCATTGGGGAGACTGGGGGGACAGGTCGACGTCTGTGAACAGAACGGGCACATAGCCGAATGACATGACGGAAAGCACCCTCCGCCGGATTTCGGAGGCACTCACACTCGGCCCGAACAGGTTGGGATCAGCGGATCGGTCGAAGCACATCCCGGCCCACATCTCGTGCCCGGGGAGAATCAAGTCTGCCAACACGTGTGGTCCTCGAATTCGCTCATTCTCACCATCGCGGAATGGTGCGGTTCGATAAGCATCGACCCATGTTGGGGCGAGACGGTGGAGTACATCGCAGCCCTGTCCCTCGGTACAAAACTTCACATCCGGAGCTACCTGCTGCATTTGAGTGAGTATTGGCACGAGATTCCAGATTGGATTGTGGGAGTGAGCAAACGCATCTAAGCCAATCAGTGTGACCGGTTGAATCGAGCCACACTTCAATTCGGCAAGATGCTGCGCCATCATGTCCGAGTTGGTGGGATCGACGCGTACGGAAGGAATACTGTCAAAGCATGGGGTTTGTTCAGCAGCATGTCCCCACCAGAGACCGAACGCCCCCCCCGGGGGGACCGGAATGGCGCGGATCATGGCAGGTGCTCTGCGCAATGCTTCGGGCACTTCAGCGCATTGCGATGTCCATCGCGAGGCAAACTGATAGGGGTAGTTCAGCTGAGGGTTCTTCACAGCGAGTCCAGATGGCGCCCACCAGATGAGACGCTTCCACTGCTGAAAGAGGCGAGCAGTTTGGTAGGCGGCCCCCTGATACCCATCTACATCGGGGGCTGAAAAGTCCCTTGTCCAACCACCCGGATTGCTCGTGGTTTGATCAGCCATGCTGGCAAGCGCAAGCCCACGGATAGGACGGGAGTCGCGGGTGTAAGTGACAGATCCATACTTCTTGCGGAACCACTCCACGTAGGGGCTCAAGGTGCTGTTCCAGTTGTTGGACTCGGTCGTGAATCGCCAACTGATACGCCATGTCCAAGTCTGTGGACCAACGACTTGCGCATCGTGCCCCCACCACAGGTCGCCGGTACGCCCCGTCTGACATGGTGCAGCGTCAATGCGCCAGTCTCCAAATCGCGTGGGCTCGATGGCGATGGATACATCATGCCGATACTCAAGAATCGGATACATGACCGCGACACCGACCGCCACTGATGCTGTCCTGAGTACTGCCACAGGTGCATAGAGTTCGTTGGGATATGTCGCTTGTAACCGCCTCGATTGCGTCCCCATCAGTTCGGGCCACCCAGAGCCAGAAAAGTCATACGCGGCAACGTTTGCACCGAGCGAAAGGCGGGGCAGTGACCACGGAGGTACCCGATAGGGTTGTGGGTCGGCAGTGTTGTCCCGCGTGACTTCAATGTCAAACCCCCCATCGGCGATCGAGACCGAGGTCTTGAGTCCCGCGACAACCTCCGGGACCCAGCGGTCAATGATGACTTCACCGGTCTTCAAGGTCACCGAGAGCGCTCCGCTCGAGTCAAGGCTCGACACCACACCATCAGACAGAGAGGCAACGGTGCCAAGTGCCAGCAGCATGGGAGGGAGCATTCCATAGAAAGTACACACAGAGTGAACGACTGACATTGAAATGTTGCGCCTCGCTCCAAGCCGAACGAGGGTTCTTCAAGAGAGAAGGGAACCCCGTCACACGCGATCATGTTCAGCGCAGTGACATCACTCGTGGCACCCAGAACATCACTGACATCGTCGAAGGTTCCCTTCGAACGAAGATCAGTACACTATGCGGGCGCACATGTCGACAACGCATGATGCCGAGCACAGTCCCTTGCGTTCAAGGAGTCCCTACAGCAAGGGTGAGCGCCTCGCGCGCCTTGGGTGGGCAGTTGTTCAAGCGCTTCTTTTTCGCCCAAGTTTCCACAATTGCTATGCCTGGCGTCGCCTCCTGCTCCGAGCCTTCGGTGCTGACTTGGCAAGGGTTGTACGAATTCGCAGAACGGTTGTCATTGAGTGTCCTTGGAACCTGAAGGTTGGCAATGACAGCGCGGTTGGAGATCGCGCCATCCTGTACTGCCTTGGTCCAGTGGTGCTCGGCGACCGTGTGACCATTTCGCAGGGTGCCCACCTCTGCGCTGGCACTCACGACTTTCGTCAGCCAAGCATGCCACTCATTCGAGCCGGCATCACCGTGCAGGATGATGTCTGGATTTGCGCCGACGCCTTTGTCGGACCTGGTGTGACCGTCGGACATGGTGCCATACTTGGAGCCTGCGGAGTCGCGATCCGCTCTCTCGAACCGTGGACCATCTTCCGTGGAAACCCCGCCGTGCCAATAGGCCCGCGCCCGCCACTGGGCGACATGAAGCCTGATAGTGGGTATGGGCGAATGTCGGAGAAGTAGAAACCACTTCGGGTTGCTGGCGTGTTCTGTGGTGTGACGCTATCGCTTTCGCGCAGACTCGTACGCGGTCACATAGCGCTGTGCAAGCATCTCAGGGTTGAGAAAGTTTTCGGTCCATTGCTTCGCCCGAGTCGATTGTGAAACACGCTCATCCGCCGGAAGAGACAGTTGATGGGAAACTGCCGTCGAGATTTCGAACGTGTCCTGCTGGACAATGGTGGCCACTTTCGCCGCCCAGAGTTCCCGCCATGTCTCGACTTGTCGTGTCACAATGCAGTGCACACCACAGGCCGCAGCTTCAAAGATGGCATTGCCAAAGTTCTCGTGGCTTGACGGCAACACAAAGGCGCTCGCACATTGCAAAAGTCCCGCCTTGTAGTGACCGCGTACAAATCCAATCATTCGCACGCAGTCCTCGATACCAAGCCGATCAATCGACCTCCTGACATGAGCCACACTCGTCATTGTTCCATTGCCTGCAATCACGAGACAAGCCCTCGGATGAGTGCGCCTGATGATGGGCATTGAATCCAGCAGGAAATCAATTCCCTTGATGGGGTCGATTCGACCCATAAACAGGAGCACTTCGGCCGTTGGATCGATCCCAAACTCGGTGTAGGCGAGCGACCTGTGATCCCCCGACCGTAAGCGCGATACGTTGATGAGGTTCGGAATGACCTCGGTGCGTCCACTGGGATACCACCGCTCGGATTGCTGCGCCTCCCCGCTTGCGGTCGCATGAACGAATGCCGCGTCATTCAGCAGGCGCGTTCCTGCAATTCTCAAGTAAAGCCACTTCTTGAGACGCTTCTGCCTCATGCACCAATCATCAAGCGAACCGCGCGAACTCACCACATATGGCACCCCCGAGGCTCGGGCGACACGTGCAAGGTAGAGGTTGAGAGGATCCCAACACTCATGCAGATGAAGCACCGACGCTTGTCCAATCAACTTTCGAATGAGGGCCCGCTCCTCCCTCGAGCAGTAGACAGACCACAGACTTTCCCTCCCGATTCGGTGAACGCATGGAGTGCCCGCTCCCCTCCATGAGGGCGGGAGTTCGTCAATATATGAGGTCAACACATCAATATGGTGACCACGCTCAGCGAGAGCTGTGGCGAGATCGATCACCGAGCGGGGCGGTCCACCATTCAGTAATGACAGAGACCTGAGGAAGTGAACAACGCGCATACAATCAATCGTATCGGCACGCCGCAATGCAGCGACACTTCCGCCAAAGTGCCCACTCATTGAGTCGAGTCGCACCGTGCTCAGACATGCGTTTGACCGAACTGATGTGACACACATCTCTCGCCTGAGCATTGTCGGCTGAGGCTTGTGCGGTCACTGAAAGGATGTTGCATCACTTGCATGGCGGCAGTGCGTTCCTCGAAGGAGAGCCCTGAGGTGATGAGTCGCAGACTTGCAGGCCATCAAGACAACTGTGGCAAGTCATCACGCCCGTCCTAGTCTCTGCCGATGTGTGCGTTGGTGAACTCTGGCGATGGCAGCTTTGATTTAAGTTACGCTTTGCTTAAGTATGACTCGACAGTGTTTCGAGTACCACCCCGCCACAGCATTCCGGTTCATTCCGGGAGTGCGTGCCCGTATTCCTCACGAGTCCGGCGGGTACCTGTTGCGTGCGAACAAACAGGGGTTTCGCTGTGACCGAGATTTTGATGAGCCGAGGCGCGAGCACATTCGTCGGGTGCTCGTATTTGGCGACTCATTCACCGCGGGCGATGGCGTTTCAAACGGAAAGCGCTATTCAGATGTGCTGGAGACACTTGTTCGAGATGCCGAAACTTATAACTTCGGGCTACCGGGATCTGGCACCGATCAGCAGTATCTCGCATGGAATGCGTTTGGCCGCGGTGTGGAGCATGATGTACTCGTGATCGCCGTACTTGTGGAGAACGTGCGTCGCATTCTCTCGCGCTATCGCCGCTTTGTCGACGATGCCGGCAAGGTCGTTGTGTTCGCGAAGCCCTACTTTTCGATGGATGCGCAAGGCCACTTGGTGCTTCACCAAAGCCCGCCTCAAGCCTCGCCAATTGCGGAGACGGCTCTCTCGTCTGAAGAGCGTGCGTGTGTTGACCAAGGGGGGAGATTTCGATCGCTCCGAGCACTCGTGCGCCGCGCCGGACTTCAGTCGATGTTGCAGGCCGTGACGCGCTACCAGCCGGTGCCCGATTATGCGAGCGTGACCAGTCCGGGATGGCAGCTCATGCGGGCAATACTCCGTCACTGGGCGTCAGAGTATCGCGATGTGTCTCGTCTCATCATCATGCCGCTCCCGCTGTACCAGCACGTCGAGGGAACCGCTGTTGCGACCCCGTATCAACGGAGGTTTGCCGAGCTCTGCTCAGAGATTGGATGCACGCTGCACGATCCCCTGCCAGATCTGCAGCGTTACACGCGGGAGCAGAGGCGCGGCTTTCGCTTTTCTGTCGACATTCACCCGACACCCGAAGGGCACGCCGCCATCGCAAAGTCCTTGGCGCCCGCCATACAGACTGTTCTGTCTCGAGTCACGAAACTCAACCAACAAAGCCAAACATGAGTGTGCGCATCCTCGGCATCTCCGCCTTTTATCACGACTCAGCCGCTGCCCTTGTGCAAGACGGTCAGATCATCGCAGCTGCGCAAGAAGAGCGGTTCTCGCGCAAGAAGCATGACCCACGCTTTCCTGTCAACGCAATCAATTACTGTCTCGAAGAGGCGTTTCTGGAGGCCTCTGAACTCGATGCAATTGTGTTTTATGACAATCCGATCGTCACCTACGATCGGGTGCTTCGAAACGCACTTTCGGTCGGAGAAGCAGCTCGAGATCAATTTTGTAAGGCGACCGCTGCGGTGCTCGGTCACAAGATTTGGCTCGACGATCATGTGAAACGCGCGCTCGGCTCTCTGGGCAAAGCCGGCAAGGTTCTGGTTGCTGAACACCACATGACTCATGCGGCAAGTGCGTTCTATCCATCTCCCTTCGACTCTGCCGCAATCCTCACGATGGACGGAGTTGGCGAGTGGGCGACAACGTGCCTAGGAGTCGGCAGCGCGAACACGATCGAACTGTTCAGCGAGATTCACTACCCGCACTCGCTCGGACTGCTGTATAGCGCGATTACCTACTACTGCGGCTTCAAGGTCAACTCAGGCGAGTACAAGTTGATGGGTCTTGCGCCCTACGGCGAGCCGAAGTACGCCGATCTGATTCTCGAGAAGTTGATCGATGTGCGACCCGATGGTTCGTATCGCCTGCATACGGAGTGCTTTGGGTTCCTTGATGGCATGGTGATGACGAACGAGCGATTTCATGCTGTCTTTGGTGGACCGCCGCGCGAACCAGAGAGCTTGATCACTCGCCGAGAGATGGACATTGCGGCAAGTGTCCAGCGCGTGACCGAGCTCATCGTCCTCCGTACCGCACAGCATCTTCAGCGTGAGACTGGGGAGCGCAATCTCGTGTTGGCGGGTGGTGTCGCGCTCAATTGCGTGGCGAACGGAAAACTCCATGAAGCCGGGATCTTTGAAAGCATCTGGATCCAGCCCGCGGCTGGGGATGCAGGCGGGGCATTGGGGGCGGCGTTACTCGCCTATCACACCTATTTCGGCCATGAGCGCACGCGGTCAGTTGGTGGACGGGATCGGCAGCGTGGCAGCCTGCTCGGACCAAGGTTCTCGTCGACAGAAGTACGAGCGTACCTCGATCGAAACGGCATCCCGTATCGGCACGTTCCCGAAGCCCGCGAACGTGTCACGGCTGTAGCAAAGGCGATCTCAGAGGGGAAAATCATAGGTTGGTGTTGTGGGCGGATGGAGTTTGGTCCTCGTGCGCTCGGTGCGAGGTCGATCCTGGGCGATCCACGAAACAAGGACACGCAGTCGCTGATGAACCTCAAGATCAAGTATCGCGAGAGTTTTCGCCCTTTTGCTCCAAGCGTGCTCTCCGAGCGCTGCAGCACCTATTTTCAGCTGGTCGGCGACAGTCCCTACATGCTGCTCGTCGCCCCCGTTCGGAAGGAACGATGTTTGCCGATGGACTTGGAGAAGTTCCGTGGTGGTGACGATGACATGATGTCCGTCATTAATCAACCCCGATCAGATGTGCCAGCAATCACACATGTGGATTATTCAGCGCGAATCCAAACGGTCGCTCGGGAAGAGAGTCCGGATTACTACGAATTGATCAAGGCATTTGAAGACATGACCGGCTGTGGACTACTCGTGAACACCTCGTTCAATGTCCGTGGCGAGCCCATCGTGTGTTCGCCAAAGGACGCCTATCGATGCTTTATGCGCACAGAAATGGATCTCCTCGTTCTCGAAGATTGCTTGGTATGGCGAGAGGAACAACCAAAGTTTGTTGATGACGAAAATTGGAGGGCAAAGTATGAGCTCGACTGAAGGGAGCCCACCGGGCGCGCCGATGATGAAACAGTTCTTTGACGAGGAGCTGATGCCTCTCGCGCGACAGTTGCGAGAGAAGCGCTCTGAACTACTGCTGAAGGGAGTCGACCCAGCTCTCGAAACCTATTACGTGCGCCGCGTGAAACGAACCATGTCGAAGGAGGATTTCGAGAATGCCTCCTGTGCGAATGGCAAGGAGTTTGCCGCGAGGTTGGTCGCGCACTGGCGCAGCATCGGTGGTGAACCGCTGTGTGAACTCGGGGGAAGTCTCGGGCAGATCGCGGATGTCGTTCGGGTTGCGGAACACGACAATGCGGATGTTTCGCCATTCATCTATGTCATGTTCTGAGTCCTGACCACAGTGTGATGCCTTGAGTTCCCACGCTTCCAAGACACATGTTGCCGCAACCCTTGGGGCCCTCGGTGTGTCGGAGTCCCTCATGCGATTGCAGCGCTTGTTGAGGGGGCCGCGTTTCATTCGAGCGATCAACTACCACGGAACGCCCGCAGCGTTGTCCGCGAACCTCCGTCGTCAGTTTGAATATCTCGCCCGTCGATTTGTTGGCGTCAAACCATCCGATCTTGCGGGTCTCTTGTCAACGGGGGACTGGCCCCACAATAAGCCCGGCGTGATAGTCACCTTTGATGATGGACTTCGTTCCAACTACGAAGTCGCGGTTCCACTGCTTGAAGAGTTTGGTCTTGTGGGTTGGTTCTTTGTTCCGACGGCCTTTGTGGACATCCCGCCGCTCAATCAGGTTGAGTACGCAGAGCGCCACCGCATCCGTCCAGGATTGCCTCCTCCAGATGGGCGTGTTGCGATGAGCTGGAGTGAGATTCGCGCGCTGGGAGCACGTCATGTTGTTGGATGTCATACAACGAGCCACCGAAGGCTTCATGCAAAGGTTCCGCCTTCTGAGATACGACATGAGATTGTGGAAGCAAAGCGAGTCATGGAGGAGCGCATTGGCTGTGAAGTGCAGGCCTTCGGTTGGGTTGGTGGCGAGGAAGAGAACTTTTCGCACGAGACCGCAGTAGTGATTCGAGACGCTGGGTTCCGATTCGCTTTTATGTCATGCAGTGGAGCAGTCGGTCATGGCACGAATCCCCTTCAGATTCACCGCACCAATATCGAGAGCGATTGGCCCCTTCATCTGTTACCCTTTCAACTCGGCGGGTTGATGGATGTCTTTCATGGACCAAAGAGGTGGCGAGTGAATAGGATCACCAAGGTCTGATCCCCTGGTTCTAGGTGCAGCACACGTGCAGGCGCAACTTACCCTCGCGGATGGCAGAACGTTCGGGGGTTCGTCATTTGGCGCCGATCGACCGGTGGAGGGAGAGGTGGTCTTTTGCACTGGGCTGACGGGCTACGTCGAGACCCTGACAGACCCCTCGTATCGTGGACAGATTCTCGTTCTGACCTATCCGCTGCAAGGAAACTATGGAGTTCCGATGGGCGAGGATGCAGTTCGATCGATGGAGTCGGAAGGGCTTCAGATTCTTGGTCTTGTGGTTTCTCGGCACTGCTCGCAACCGAGCCACTACGCATCCCAGCGGTCACTCGGCGAGTGGCTTCGTGCTGCGGGCGTTCCTGCAATTGAGGGAGTCGACACCCGTTCTTTGACGAAGCACCTTCGTGCCGCTGGGACGATGGTGGGTCTGCTTGATCCCAAGGGCTCCCACGGACAGGCGTCGGTCCACCGCGTGGACCCCGACGTTGTTGCTGGCGTGGCTCCCGAGCGAACGACCCAGTACGACGTGCATTCTGGTGCAGCGACTCCTCGGATACTTGTGGTCGATACCGGATGCAAGGAGAACATCATTCGTCGGTTGATCGACTTTGGATCGAATGTGATTCGTGCGCCGTACTTCGCCCCGTGGGAGCAATTGCTCGATGATGTGGATGGGGTAATGCTAACGAATGGTCCGGGCGACCCGGCTCACCTGACCGCGCTCACGACTCGCATTCGAGGAGTTCTGGATCGCGGGATACCGATCTTTGGTATCTGCCTTGGGCATCAGTTGCTGGCGATTGCGAGTGGCGCAAAGACGTACAAGTTGAAGTACGGGCATCGTTCGCAAAATCAGCCAGTCCTTGAAATGTCAACGCAGCGAGCCTTTGTAACAAGTCAAAATCATGGGTACGCGGTCGACCAGTCATCTTTAGGCGAAGACTGGGAACCTTGGTTTGTCAATCTCAACGATGGCACAAACGAAGGGATTCGTCACAAGTTCAGGCCTTTCCGATCCGTGCAGTTTCACCCTGAGGCGGCGGCGGGACCCCAGGATACGGCGTACCTCTTCCGCGACTTTTTGCACATGGTTCAAGAGATAAAGGCTTTGAGAGGTCAGTGATGGGTAGCCCCAACCTGCGTCCAAGATTTCGGCCGTCACAGGTTCTGCTGCTTGGCTCAGGCTCGCTCAAGATTGGGCAGGCTGGAGAGTTTGACTACTCGGGCTCCCAAGCTTTGAAGGCATTGCGTGAAGAGGGGATCCGCACTGTCCTCATCAACCCGAACATCGCAACCGTGCAAACTTCCTTGGACCTCGCTGACCAGGTCTATTTCTTGCCGATCACTCCGCATTTCGTTGAAGAGGTGATTGCGAAGGAGAAGGTCGACGCGATACTGCTTGGATTTGGTGGGCAGACAGCCCTGAATTGTGGACTTCAACTCGATGCGACCGGGGTGCTTGCGCGGTATGGGGTCACAGTTCTTGGAACCCCAGTGGCTTCGATTCGCGCCGGTGAGGATCGAAAGCAGTTCGCGAAGCTCATGTCGGAGATCGGCGTGAAGACTGCGCGCAGCATCGCGGCTGACTCCCCAAGCGAGGCGTTGGCGGCCGCACGTGCCATCGGACTCCCTGTCATTCTGCGAAGCGGATTCTCGCTCGGTGGGCAAGGATCATCCATCGTTCACGTCGAACAGGAGTTGCCCGCGTGTATCGCCCGAGCGTTCATTGGCAGCCCACAGGTACTCGTTGAGGAGTGCCTCTCGGGCTGGAAAGAGATCGAGTACGAAGTCGTGCGTGATGCCGCCGACAACTGTATTGCCGTGTGCAACATGGAAAATCTGGATCCGATGGGGATCCATACCGGCGAGTCAATCGTGGTTGCACCAAGCCAAACCCTGACAGATGCCGAGTACCAGCTTCTGCGAAACCTATCGATACGAGTTGCTCGTCGTTTGGGCATCTTGGGTGAGTGCAATGTTCAGTACGCGCTCGATCCTCACTCATCCGAGTACCGAGTGATCGAGATGAATCCACGCTTGTCCCGCAGTTCAGCTCTTGCATCCAAGGCCACGGGTTACCCACTCGCCTACATCGCGGCAAAGATTGCGCTTGGTTATGACCTTCCAATGCTCTCCAACTCGGTTACCAAGACAACGAGCGCATTCTGTGAGCCGGCTCTTGACTATGTCGTTTGCAAGGCACCCCGATGGGACTTTGGCAAGTTTCTTGAGGCTGAGACGCGAATTGGTACCGAGATGAAGTCTGTCGGCGAAGTTATGGCGATCGGTCGCTCATTCGGTGAAGTGATTCAGAAGGCGCTTCGCATGCTCGAACTGGGCGTGGATGGGCTTGACCCGAGTGCATACACCTTTCAAGACGTCAGTCGGGAACTGCGAGAGCCCTCCCCACGGCGCATCTTTGCCGTGGCGCGCGCACTTGCGGACGGCACAAGTGTGGACCATGTCCACGAGCTCACGGGCATTGACAGATTCTTCCTGCGAGAGATCTTTGAAGTTGTTCAGAGGCGCAAAAGCCTGTCGCAGATCGACGGAGTAGACAAGTTGGAGCGCACCGACCTGCTCGATGCCAAGCGTGCTGGCTTCTCGGATCGCGCTATCGCAAAGTGCATTGGCGCCAGCGAGCTCTCTGTGCAGGAGCGGCGGCGTGCGCTTGGCATTCGTCCTCGGCTTGCCCAGATCGACACAATGGCTGCTGAGCACCCGGCAGACACCAGCTATCTGTATTGGACCTATTGGGCAACCGAGGGCGAGGAACGCAAGTCAGAGCGGAAGAAAGTGCTTGTGCTCGGATCAGGCTGTTATCGCATCGGGTCGAGCGTGGAGTTCGATTGGTGCTCCGTTGGGGCCATCAAGGCTGCGCGTGAGCTCGGCTATGAGACGATCATGCTGAACTGCAATCCAGAGACGGTGTCCACGGACTACGACATTTGTGATCGACTTGTGTTTGATGAGATCAGTCTGGAGTCTGTACTCGAGCTTGTTGAGGTCGAGCAGGTATACGGCGTGATTGTCTCGATGGGCGGGCAGACCTCTAACAACTTGGCCCTCAAACTCAGCAACGCTGGCGTCAATGTCCTCGGTACGCCCACCGAATCAATCGACTGTGCGGAGGACCGCAAGAAGTTTTCCGCGCTCTGCGATCGCCTTGAGATTGATCAGCCCCGCTGGTTTGAGTCGGTGAGTGAGGGCACGCTTGCCCAGTCGATCGAATCACTCGGAGGTTTTCCTGTTGTAGTCCGACCGTCCTATGTGCTGTCTGGCGCAGCCATGCGGATCGCCCACGGTCACGAGGAGTGCCTGCGGTACCTCCGATCCGCGACGACAATGTCGCCAGAGCACCCTGTTGTCATTTCGAAGTTTGAGTCGCACGCGCGGGAGATAGAGTTTGACGCTGTCGCACACCAGGGACGTGTCACCTTATGGTGCGTGTCGGAACATGTTGAGTATGCGGGCGTTCACTCGGGTGATGCCACCCTCGTGTTGCCGCCACAGGACTTGAACCTTGAGACGCTGCGAAGAGTGCGCAAGGCTTGCGCGAAACTCGCCAGAGCACTCGCGGTCACAGGACCATTCAATGTTCAACTGCTGTGCCGTGATAACGACGTGAAGGTCATCGAGTGCAATCTGCGCGCGTCGCGGAGCTTCCCTTTCGTGTCAAAGGTCTTGAATCAGGACTTCATCGGCGCATCAGTGCGCGCGATGTTCGGTATCGGTTCCGACCAGCAGATGGAGTCGGGTGCGCTTTTCGACCTGGGATTTGTCGCGGTCAAGGCTCCGCAGTTTTCCTTTGGCCGACTCACAGGCGCAGATCCGGTCCTTGGGATTGAGATGGCATCGACTGGAGAGGTTGCTTGCATGGGCGATGATGTCGACGAAGCCCTTCTGAAGGCAATGCTGGCGACAGGGTTTCGCGTTCCTCAGAGTGGAGTCTTGCTTTCACTTGGACCAGTTGGAGATAAGTATCGCTTGACAGATGATGCGCGCGCTCTCGCACGTAGCGGTCTCGCGATGTATGCAACCGCCGGGACTGCTGAAGTCTTGAAGCAGGAGGGAATTGCTTGCACGGTGGCAGGAAAGTCGGCAGGCGAAGTTCCAGTGGACGGTCCCGATGCGTTGGAACTCATGCGGCAGGGAGATGTCGATCTTGTCATCAACATCCCGCGCGACTTCGATGAGCGGGGTCTCCCAGATGGCTTTCGCATTCGCCGTGGCGCAATCGATATGAATATCCCTCTGATCACGGACCTTTGCCTGGCACGACGGGTCATTCGCGCGTTGACACGAAAGGCAATAGGCGACATGCGAGTGAAGGCTCTGAGAGATCATCAGGCGGGCTCGGCTTCGGTGGTGTAGACCGCACGGTCAGCAGCAGCTCAGGCGTCCGCATACCACTTGGGGGTGGGCAATGGCGACACTGGGAGGTAGGCTTTGGAAGTCCGATCACACAAGATTTCATGTGCGGCATTCTTGGCTACTCCGGACGATTCGATGCCAACGCTCTCCAGCGCGGGCTCGACCGTATCGAACACCGTGGTCCTGACGACTCTGGATTGGTCGTAGACACCGAAGCAGGCATTGGTCTTGGACATCGGCGCCTCGCGATCCTCGATCTGTCGCCACTTGGACATCAACCCATGGTGGAATCGGAGAGTGGGGTCACCATCATTTTCAACGGGGAGATCTACAACTTCCGAGAGTTGCGGCGCAGCCTCGAGGCACAGGGATACACATTTCGCGGTCACTCGGACACCGAGGTCATCTTGGCGCTCTACCTCGAGCAGGGTGAACGCATGTTGTCGATGCTCAATGGGATTTTCGCGTTTGCCATCTGGGACCCTCGAAAGCAGATCACGCTGCTTGCCCGAGATCCACTTGGAGTCAAGCCTCTTTACATCGCTGAGCTCGCTCACGGGGTGGCCTATGGAAGCGAGATAAAGGGCTTGCTGCACTTGGCTCCCGAGTGTCGCGAACTCGATCCCATGGCGCTGCGCAGATACCTCACGTTCCTGTGGTGCCCCGGGGAGGGAACACCTCTGAAGTGCGTGCGAAAACTTGATCCAGGCACCTTGATGGTGGTGCGCAACGGTCGCACCGAGCGTGTCGATCGCTGGTATCGCCTTCCACTCTTCCGTGGCGTTCCGCAGGATGTTGACAAGGACGAAGCGCCCACGGGTATCCTCGCGGCGCTCCGCACAGCGGTGCATCGACAGCTCATCGCCGATGTCCCAGTCGGCGCATTTCTCTCCGGTGGTCTGGATTCCAGCGCGATCGTGGCGTTGGCGCGGGAGCAGTCGCCGGACATTCGCTGCTTCACCATCGATACTGGCGGTGGGCTCAACCCGGGCGATGCCGATGACCTGCCGTATGCGCAGCGCGTGGCGAAGCACCTGCAGGTGCCGATCGATGTCATCCGCGTCGATCCATCTCGGATGGCCAGTGAACTTGAGCGCATGGTCGTGCAACTCGATGAACCGCTCGCGGACTTCGCTGCACTCAATGTGTTGCACATCTGCGGTCTCGCTCGCGAGCATGGGGTCAAGGTTCTTCTCTCCGGCGCAGGCGGCGATGACCTCTTCACTGGCTACCGCAGGCATCTTGCCGTGAGCCTGCAACATTGGTGGTCTTGGCTGCCCGCGGGCGTGCGATGTGCGCTCGAGCGAGCATCTGCCGGTCTGGACCAACGTCGTGGTCTCTCTCGGCGGATCACCAAGTTGTTCCAAGGCTCGGGTCTCGATGGCGATGCGCGCCTCGCGTGCTACTTCGAGTGGGCGCCACCGACCATGGTCGATGGTCTTTTTGCGCCCGACCTACAGCGGCAGTTCTTGGCAACCCGCGCCTCCGATCCACTGGAGGCGTTTCTTGCAGACCTGCCCGGGGAGGTTGGACGGCTCGATAGGGTGCTGGCACTTGAGCAGCGCTTCTTTCTAGCTGACCACAACCTCACGTACACAGACAAGATGTCAATGGCCGTTGGGGTCGAGGTTCGGGTTCCCTTCCTCGATCTTGAACTCGTTGAGTATGCCGCTCGCATCCCCGCGGCCGTCAAGCAACGTGGCCGTATCGGCAAGTGGGCGTTGAAGCGTGCCATGGAGCCGATGTTGCCGCATGATGTGATTTATCGCCCAAAGGCCGGCTTCGGTGTTCCGCTGCGCCAGTGGGTCCGCAACGACTTTCGCCCGATGATCGGTGATCTCCTGTCGCCAGACTCCATTCGCCGCCGTGGGCTGTTCGATCCGTCTGCAGTCTCACGCGTGATCGAGGCGAATCAGCAAGGACGCATCGATGCCAGCTACACCATTCTCTCACTCCTCTGCATCGAGATCTGCTGCCGGTCGTTTCTCGATCGGCTAACTTCTCACGTGCATCCATGAGTGATCAGAAGCAACAGGTCGCGGACTTTTGGAATCGAGCCTCCTGTGGGGAGGATTTGCTGCTGCCAAACGCGGAGAGGGATGGTTACGCGGCTCAATCCAAAGAGAGATATCGCCTCGAGCCATACATCACAGAGTTCGCGGGCTTTGACCGCGGCAAGGGTCTGACGGTGCTTGAGATTGGCGTGGGTCTTGGGGCGGATCATCAACGCTTCGCCGAGGCAGGTGCAGACCTCTATGGCATCGATCTCACACCTCGGGCCGTCGAACACACCACGCGTCGGCTTCTTGCGTTCGAGCTCAGGTCGACTTTAGCTATTGGAGATGCAGAGTCACTGCCCTTCGCTGATGGAACCTTCGACATCGTCTATTCGTGGGGCGTGCTACACCACAGTCCCGATACGCCCAAAGCGTTCCGCGAGGTGCGTCGCGTGCTCAAGCCTGGCGCCGAGGCTCGGATCATGATCTATCAAAAGTGGAGCATCGTTGGTCTGATGCTGTGGGTCCGCTATGCGCTCATGGGACTTCGACCGTGGACATCCATGGATGAGATCTATTCTCGGTTTCTCGAGAGTTCTGGCACCAAGGCGTACACGCCTGACGGAGCCCGCAAGGTGTTGCTCGGTGGCTTCACTGATGTTCGTATCGACACAGTGCTGACGCATGGCGATCTTCTCGAGTCCGGTGCGGGGCAGCGCCACCGGGGCGTGCTGCTCGACATCGCGCGCCGGCTTTGGCCGCGCTGGCTCATTCGGCGTGTGGCGTCTGGTGCGGGGCTGTTCATGCTTATCACCGCTAGGAAACCAATATGAGACAAGTGCTGCAATCGCTGCGGGATGGCTCGACTGAAGTCGCCGAGGTTCCCAGTCCGGGATCGCGGCGCGGTCATCTGCTGATCCGAACCGAGCGAACACTCGTGTCTGCGGGTACGGAGCGGATGTTGGTCGACTTCGGCAAGGCGGGTTGGATTCAGAAGGCCTTTCAACAACCAGACAAGGTCAAGATGGTCTGGAACAAGATGCTGACGGACGGCATCCAACCGACCATCGAGGCGGTCTTCGGCAAGCTCGATCAGCCGCTCCCGCTCGGCTACTGCAATGTCGGCACGGTCATCGATGTCGGTGTTGGGGTCCAGGGATTCAAGATCGGGGACCGTGTGGCGTCCAACGGCAAGCACGCCGATGTCGTCAGCGTGCCGGTGAACCTCTGCGCACGCGTTCCCGAGGGTGTCTCCGACGAAGAGGCTGCGTTCACGGTGCTTGGAGCGATCGCGTTGCAGGGCATCCGTCTGGTACAGCCGACGCTTGGAGAGGCGGTCGTCGTCACGGGCATGGGGCTGATCGGCATCGTGACCGCGCAGCTCCTGCGCGCACATGGTTGTCGCGTGTTGGGCATTGACTTCGATTCCAAGAAGCTCGCACTTGCACGGCAGTTTGGTGCCGAGACCGTCGATCTGTCGGTCGGCGAGGATCCAGTCGCGGCAGCGGAGCTGTTCTCGCGCGGGCGTGGCGTCGATGCCGTCATTGTCACGGCAGCAACACGCAGCAATGAGCCCATGCATCAGGCTGCGCTGATGTGTCGCAAGCGCGGCCGCATTGTGCTGGTCGGAGTCACCGGACTGGAACTCTCGCGCGATGACTTCTTCAAGAAGGAAATCACGTTTCAGGTTTCGTGCTCGTACGGTCCAGGACGCTATGACCCAAGCTACGAAGAGAAGGGGCAGGACTACCCCTTCGGCTTCGTCCGTTGGACGGAGCAGCGCAACCTCGAGGCCGTGCTCGACATGATGTCCGACGGCCGACTCGATGTGAAGCCACTCGTCTCACACCGCTTTCAGATCAATGACGCGCTTGCCGCCTACGACGTGGTTGGTGGATCCGAGCCGTCGCTCGGCATCGTCCTGTGCTACCCGGAGGTGGCTGCTCGGCAGCCCGCGTTGCAGCGATTCGTCGAGTTGCGACCGTCAAGTGGAACCTCCGGTACGGGCGCGGTGAGTTTTCTTGGTGCGGGGAACTATGCGACCGCCGTACTGATCAAGGCATTCCGCGAGGCGGGCGCCACGTTGCGCACTGTGGCGTCGAGCGGCGGGGTCACTGGTCTGCATGCCGGGCGCAAGTTCGGCTTTCAACAAACCACCACAGACTCCGCCTCCCTCTTTTCAGATTCAGGAACTGATGCCGTGGTGATCACCACCCGTCACGACAGTCACGCCGGCTTCGTACTCGAAGCCATTCAGGCCGGGAAGCACGTCTTTGTTGAAAAGCCGCTGTGTCTGACCTTGGAAGAGGTGGATCGAATCGAGGCTGCCATGAAGGCAAGCGCCCGACCCATCACGCTGATGGTCGGATTCAATCGAAGATTTGCGCCTCAAGTGCAGCGGATGCGAAGCTTGCTGCGCGCTGCGTCAGGTCCGAAGTCATTTGTCATGACCGTGAACGCCGGAGCAATCCCGAGCGATCACTGGACGCAAGATGCGGAGCAGGGCGGAGGACGCATCATCGGCGAGGGCTGCCATTTCATCGATCTCCTGCGGCACCTCGCTGACGCACCGATACAGGAGTGGCATCGGTCCACGATGCAGTCGCCCACGGCGGACACGACCTCGTTCACGCTGCGCTTTGCGAACGGCTCGATCGGCACCGTTCACTATTTCGCCAATGGTTGCAAAGCCTTCCCGAAGGAGAGGCTCGAGGTGTTTGCAGGTGGTGCAGTGCTGCAACTCGACAATTTCAGGAAGTTGCGCGGCTTCGGATGGAGGGGCTTTAAGAGAATGAACCTTTGGAGTCAAGACAAGGGGCAGCGTGCGTGTGCAAGCGCATTCCTTGCAGCCATCCGTGGTCAGTCGGAGGCTCCGATTCCACTGAGCGAGATTTTGGAAGTGGCTCGAGCAAGCATTCAGATTTCGCACGACCGATCATGACGCCGATGATCGACATCATCGCCGGTGCGCGACCAAACTTCATGAAGATCGCGCCGATCATCCGTGCGATGGAAGCGAGGATGCGCACGGGTGTGGAGTTTGGGTACCGATTGGTCCATACGGGGCAGCATTACGACGCCAAGATGTCCGGCGACTTCTTCACGCAGTTGGGCATTCCAGAGCCACACCGCAATCTCGAGGTGGGTTCAGGGACACAGGCGGAACAGACGAGTGCAATTATGACCCGGTACGAAGCGCTCCTTCAGGAGTCGCGCAGCGTGCTCTGCCTTGTGGTGGGCGATGTGACAAGCACCATGGCGTGTGCGATCGCGGCGCAGAAGCTCTGTGTGCCTGTTGCACATGTTGAAGCTGGGATCCGCAGCGGCGACTGGACGATGCCCGAAGAGATCAACCGAATGGTGACGGACTCGATCACCAACCTGTTTTTCACGACCAGTGAGGGGGCGAATCAGAATCTCCGAAGAAGTGGTGTCGCGGAGGACAGGATTCACTTCGTAGGGAACACCATGATCGACACGCTGCTCGCGAACGAACATCGACTCGCGAAGCCCGCATTCTGGAGTGATCTTGGACTTGCGGCGGGCGAGTACTTCGTGACGACGCTGCATCGGCCCGCCAATGTCGATCGGGGCAGCACCTTCGCGTTGCTGTTGCGGGCGATCGCGGACGCCGTGCGCGGCATGAAGGTCGTTTTCCCCGTTCATCCACGGACCGCGAAGACCATGCGCGATCTTGGCGGGGTGCCGTCGAACATCCTGTTGGTGGATCCGCAGCCGTATCTGGAGTTCAACTATCTGGTGAAGCACGCGAAGGGGGTGATCACTGACTCGGGCGGCATCACCGAGGAGACAACGGTCATGGGTGTCCCTTGCATGACCTTGCGCACTTCGACTGAACGCCCCGAAACGGTGACGCTCGGCACCAACGAGTTGCTCGGTGTGGACCCAGCGGCTCTGAAGCCCGCGCTCGATCGACTCTTCGCCGGCAAATGGAAGCGCGGATCGATCCCGCCACTGTGGGATGGCAAGACGGGGGAGCGGATCGTCGCGGTGCTTGAGCGGATGTATGCAAGGTGAGGAAGGCTGCTCTGCTTGAGCCCCACAACTTCAATCCTGCTCTACTGGAACACACTCCGATATCTCCGCCTTCGGCAGATCGTGTCGCGCGTCGCATTCAAAGTCACGCGCCCGAGCATTGATCGATCGAAGGCGGGAGGCAGATCGCCGCCGATAGGAGATTGGGTGGCGTCGATTTCTCGGACGCGAAGTGTCTTCACTGATTCAGCCGAGTTTCTCTCTGAGCGGCGCAACATTCAGCATGCGGCCATTTGGAATGACCCATCGGTTGGCAAGTTGTGGCTTTACAATCTGCACTACTTCGATGACCTCTTGGCATCGTCGGCATCACGGCGCGAAGAGCATCGGGCGTTCATGGATCGTTGGATTGCTGAGAATCCGCCCGCTGGCGGAAATGGCTGGGAGCCCTATCCCACCTCACTGCGGATTGTGAATTGGATCAAATGGTCGCTCGAGGGGGGAGACATTCACGACAATGCGTGGCAGAGCCTTGCGATTCAGACGCGGTGGCTTGCACGGCGGATTGAGCACCATCTGTTGGCAAACCACCTGTTCGTCAATGCCAAGGCCTTGGTGTTTGCGGGGCTGGCATCTCGGGGCGGAGAGGCAGACCAGTGGCTTGAGTGTGGGCTTCGCATTCTTCGCCAGCAGATTCCCGAGCAGGTGTTGACGGATGGCGGGCACTTTGAGCGTAGTCCGATGTATCACGCACTGATTCTCGAAGACCTGCTCGACCTGCTCAATGCATTCCATGCATGGCCAAATCGGGTGAGTTCTTCGGATGTGCTGTTGGTTGAGCGAACTGTTCCGGCGATGCTCGACTGGCTGGCAGCGATGACTCATCCTGATGGGCAGATCGCACTGTTCAATGATGCTGCCTTCGGTATCGCACCCACACCCGATGAGATTCAGCAGTATGCACAGCGGCTTCACGTTCCCATGCATCGCCCTGTGCGACCTGCATTGCTTGATCTTGTGGACTCTGGATATTTCAGCGCGGCGGTGGACAATGCCCTTCTTCTCGTGGATGCGGCCCCGATCGGACCCGACATGCAGCCTGGTCACGCGCATGCGGACACTTTGTCATTCGAGTTGTCCATCGGTGCTGAACGCATCATCGTCAACGGTGGCACCTCAACGTATTCGGTCGGAGCGCAGCGGAGCCTCGAACGGTCGACTTCTTCCCACAGCACGCTGCAGGTCGGCGATGCCGACTCGAGTGAAGTGTGGGGTGGGTTCCGCGTGGCGCGACGCGCTCGGATCATCTCACGTACTTCCGAATGCCGCACGGATGGCTCGCTGTTCATGTCGGCGTCGCATGACGGCTACTGTCGCTTGCGGCGCACGGCCGTCCATGCACGAACATGGTCGCTGTCAAGTGGATCACTGACCGTGCGAGACACGATGCCCATGGCCGGAGCCCTCAGCCGTTTCATCTTGCATCCAACCCTGGTGCAGGTCGGCGAGATGACTTTCCGAACCAATCATGGGGTCGTCATCAGCCTTGAGGTTTGCGGCGGAGCGTCGCGCGTGAGTTCTGCGGAGTATCGACCTCGGTTTGGACATCGGATTGGAACGGTGTGTGTTGAGGCAATACCCTTGGGGAACGAGATGTCCGTCACGATTCGTTGGCGGTGAGCGTTGGAAATGTCATGCATATTCTCTTTTTGACTGACAATTTTCCGCCCGAAGTGAACGCGCCCGCGAGTCGGACGTTCGAACACTGTCGTGAGTGGGTCAAGGTCGGTCATCGGGTCACCGTCATCACGTGCGCGCCCAACTTCCCGAAGGGCAAGGTCTTCGGTGGCTACACGAACAAGTTGTGGCAGTCGGAGGAGATGGATGGGATCCGCGTGATACGAGTCTGGACCTACATCACGGCGAACGAGGGATTCCAACGACGAGTGATGGACTACATGAGTTTCATGCTCTCCGCGACACTCGCGGCACTTTTCGTTCGGCGAGTGGATCTGGTCATTGGCACATCGCCGCAGTTCTTCACCGCGATTGGCGCGTGGGTCACAAGCGTCTTGAAGCGTTGTCCTTTCGTGTTCGAGCTCCGTGACCTCTGGCCCGAGTCGATCCGAGTCGTTGGCGCCATGAAGAATGCTTGGATTCTCAACTTGCTTGAGAAGCTCGAGCTCTTCCTGTATCGCCGAGCGTTCCGCATCGTCTCCGTGACGCACGCGTTCAAACGCAACCTGATTGAGCGTGGGATCAAGGCGGAGAAGATCCGAGTCATCACCAACGGCGTCGATACAAGTCGCTTCATTCCGCAGGCCGCATCTGCCGAGTTGGTACGGCAGCTTGCATTGGAAGGGCGCTTCATTGCGGGATACATCGGAACGCATGGACTTGCGCACGCCCTCGAAACTGTTCTTGAGGCGGCACGCATCGCGAAGCAGGAGGGAGACAACTCCATTGGCTTCGTCTTCCTCGGCGATGGAGCGCGCAAGGACGAGTTGCGATCCATGGCAGAGTCGATGGAACTTGACAATGTCCGGTTCATCGACTCGGTTGCCAAGGATGAGGTGCCGAAGTACTGGGCGGTGCTCAATGCCGCGATCATCCACCTGAAGCGCACCCCACTCTTCGAGACAGTCATTCCGTCCAAACTCTTTGAGTGCATGGGAATGGGAATACCCGTGCTGCATGGTGTCGGTGGCGAATCGGCAGAAATCGTGGAAGCGGAGCAGGTCGGAATCCCCTTCACGCCCGAGGATCCTCACGCACTGCTCGCGGGTATTCGCCGTCTGCAGTCGGATGCGGCGCTGTATGAACGGTTCCATGCGAATTGCCTCGCTGCGGCGAAGCATTACGATCGCAATGAACTCGCGCGGAGGATGCTGCAAGAGGTCTCCTCACTGCGAATTCTCCTTGTGAATCAGGCATTTTGGCCCGATGTTGCTGCGACGGCTCAGCACGCGGATGATCTTGCGCGGGACTTCATAGCGCGCGGACACGACGTCACCGTTGTGGCGAGCCGAGCGATCTACGGCGAGCGTGGCTCGTCGCTCCTCAAGCGTGAGAGTCGGGGCGGCGTGGACATCGTGCGTGTGGGTTTGCAGTTGTTCGGCAAGCGCGGCATTACGCCGCGTCTGTTTGACTTTGCGCTGTTCTACCTCGCAGCAGCTTGGCAATGCATGCTGCTTCGACGGCACGATGTGGTGATTTGTTTCACCACACCACCATTCATCGCATTGGTAGGCGTGCTTTTGAAGTGGATGAAGGGCTCCGCACTCTTCTACTGGACGATGGACCTCTACCCAGATGTCGCCGCCGCAGCAGGTGTCATTCGGCGCGGCAGTTTGTCGTGGAGATGCTTGCAGTCCATCGACCGTGTGTGTCTTCGGCAGAGTGACAGAGTGGTGGTGCTTGGCGACTGCATGAAAGCAGCAGCCATCGCAAAGGGAGCACCGAACGATTTGACTCGCGTGATCTCGGTGTGGAGCGGTGCAGAAGAGTTCCCGCAGCGGAAACGCAGCGATAATCCGCTCCGTACCGCATGGGGAATTGGCGACCGATTCACGCTTCTGTATGTCGGCAACTTCGGTATTGGACACGATATGGAGGCGATCGCAGGTGCGGTCGAGCAACTGAGGGACAATGATGAGATTCGTTGGCTCTTTGTTGGCGAAGGGAAGTCGAAGTCGCTCCTCGAACGCCGCATCAAGGCGTGTGGGGCGAAAAATGTCATCGTGACCGGATATCAGTCGCGCGAGCAGCTTCCCGATGTTCTCGATGTTGGCGATGCACATCTCGTGTCGCTCTTGCCTGGATGGGAAGGACTCATTCTTCCGAGCAAGTTCTTCAGTGTGCTCGCTGCGAGCAAGCCTGCGCTTTGGATTGGCCCAGCGACAACCGAGTGCGGAACCATCATCAAGGCGCATCGCTGCGGGCTGGAATCCGCGTCGGGTGATTCCATTGCGCTGGTTCAGAATGTCATCCGATTGATGCGCGACCCGTCCGAAGCCGAGGCCATGGGGCGCCGCGGTCGGACTGTTTACTCTGGTGAGTACTCGAGCAAGTGTGCGGGCGAGCGATGGAATGCGGTATTACTCGAGGTTGTCGGCGAAAGGTCGCTTGTGAATGGATGATTGCTGTCGTAGAGTGAAGAAACCGCGCTGACATGAGTCCTGCTGTAGACGACATGGCCCAAGCAGTTGGGCTCCAAGAACACAAGCAAACTCCCCTGAGGCTCGTTCACCTACCCCGTTTGGATGCGAGACAATCTCCGTCATGAGTATTGAGGTTCTCATTATCACCAAGGATGAGGAAGCCAATCTGCCGCATACTTTGGCATCGCTTCAGGGGTGGACACAGCGTATTTGGGTGGTTGATTCGGGGTCATCCGACCGCACCGTAGAGATTGCAAGGGCGGCCGGCTGCGAAGTGCGCATGCAAGAGTGGCAGGGTTATGCCAAACAAAAGAATTGGGCTCTCGACACTTTGCCGCTGACAGCAGACTGGGTGCTGATTGTGGATGCTGATGAGGCGGTGACCCCAGCACTTCGAGACGCCTTGGTGTCCCGATCAAATCGCTCGTCCGAAGCAAATGATCCGATCGGGTACTACATCAATAGACACTTCGTATTCCTGGGTGGTGTCATTCGGCACAGCGGGTACTACCCCTCGTGGAATATCCGCTTCTTTCGGCGAGGTCGTGCTCGATACGAAGATCGCCTCGTCCATGAGCATCTGGTGGTCGACGGACCAGTTGGCTATATCGCGGAGGACCTGATCCACTTTGATCGGCGTCCCCTTGAGCACCACATTTCAAAGCACAATCGTTATTCGACTCTCGAGGCTCAGGCGATCTTTGCGCAGGAGCAGGCCCCCGGAGTGAAGTTGGAGGCGCGGCTCTTCGGAGATGGGCCGGCTCGCCGAAGGTGGTTCAAGCGACACATCTACCCGAGGTTGCCTTGCAAGTTCCTCTTTCGATTTGCCTACATGTATTTCCTCAAGTGCGGCTTTCTGGACGGCTTGACAGGGCTGAGATTCGCGCTCTTCATCAGTAGTTACGAGTTGCACATTGAACTCAAGCTGATCGAACTGCGAATGCAGAGTCGCGAGGCGTGTCAGAGGTCATCCGGAGAGCGGACCCCACCGGTGCAAGGCGGGTCACTAGATTAGGGGGATTGAGCGTTCTCACTCTCCATAACACGCTCACGCACCGAGATGAGGCGGTGGTGCCGATTGACGCGCGGCGTGGCATCACGTTCTACACATGCGGTCCGACCGTCTATGACGATGCTCACATCGGCAACTTCCGTTCATTCCTGAACGCGGACATCTTGCGCCGTACGCTGGAACTGCTCGGTCACCGTGTCCGTCACATCATGAACATCACCGACGTCGGACACATGACGGACGACGGCGTTGCCGACGGCGGCGGCGAGGACAAGATGGCCGTCGCAGGGCGCCGTATCGCGGAGGCGAAGAAGTCCGGGAAACTCCCGGCAGGCGCCAACATCGATCCATCCGATCCGCTTGCCATCGCGGACTTCTATGCAAGCCGATTCATGGAGGACGCTTGCTTGCTCGGCTTGAAGGTTGCTCTCGAAACACAGTCAATCGTTGCCGCGGGTGGCAGCTCGGATGAACGGATGCCACGTCCGACACGCTGCATTCCGCAGATGGTCGCAATGATCGCCGAACTCATCGTGCGCAATCACGCGTACGTGGGCCGCGACGGCGCCGTGTACTTCGATGTGCGTTCCTTTCCCCAGTACGGTCGCCTTTCGGGAAACACGCTTGGTGCGCTGCGTGAAGGTGCAGGCGAGCGTATCGATGCCGCGAATCAAGCCGCCAAGCGCCATCCTGCCGACTTCCTGCTTTGGAAGCCCGATGCACGCCATCTCATGCGCTGGCCGTCGCCGTGGGGCGAGGGCTACCCGGGTTGGCACATCGAGTGCAGCGTGATGGCGCGCATGTTGCTGGGCGATGAAATCGACCTGCACTCGGGCGGCGAGGACAATATTTTTCCACACCATGAATGCGAGATAGCGCAGAGTTGCTGCGCAACGGGACGACCATCCTTCGCCCGCAACTGGTTCCACACGCGCCATCTTCAGGTCGAGGGGGAGAAGATGTCGAAGTCGAAGGGCAACTTCTTCACTGCGCGCGACCTCTTCGCCAAGGGCGTGACGCCCGCGGCACTGCGCCTTGAACTCGTCCGCACGCACTACAGAAGCAATGCCAACTTCACGCTGCAAGGACTGCAGGATTGCCAACGCATGATTGACCGCTGGTGTCGAGCGTGCAGCGCGGTGACCGCTGCGGCAGCAGCGGATTCGAAGGCACGCGGCGGCTCAACGGCTGCGGATGAATCTCGCGCAGCGGGCCCCTTTGAGTCCGCCCTCACCGCCGGCACAGCGGCGCTGTGCGATGATCTCAATGTTGCCCGAGTCATCGCTGCACTCAACGAGGCATGCAGCTTGCCTGTGGATGGCCGCAGTGCAAGTTGCCCGCAGCGCGAACTCGCAAGCCTGCTCTCGATTGACTCCGTGCTTGGCGTGTTCGGACGAAACACGGTCGTCACTGGTGCAGCAGCACCCGATGATCCCGCGTTTATCGAGAAAGTCGAATCACTGATCGCCGCACGAGCTGCGGCACGTGCGCACAAGGATTGGAAGGAGAGCGACCGCGTTCGCGATGAACTCGCGGCGATCGGCGTACAGGTCAAGGACGGTCCACAAGGCGCGACATGGTCCCGCGTATGAGCGGGCGTCTATCAAGCGGTGTTCCCGTGATCGGACTTGTTGGCGCCATCGGCGCCGGCAAGTCGACCGTCGCGCAGGAACTGGCATCGCTGGGCTGTGTGATCTCCGACTCCGATGCGCATGCCCGTGCCGCGCTCGCCGATGCTCAGATCCATGATGCAATCGTGCAGCGGTGGGGCAGTGGCGTTCGACAGAGTGATGGAACGGTGGACCGAGCGAAGGTTGCCGCTCGCATCTTCACGGGGGAAGGGGCACAGGTGGAACGAGCATGGCTTGAGTCGATCGTGCACCCGTTCATCCATGAATGCCGCCGAGCCATGTTCGCGAGTGCACCGCCCGGCACCCGCGCACTTGTCATTGACGCACCGCTTCTGATCGAAGCGGGGCTCGCCTCCGAGTGCGACAGCATTCTCTTCATCGATGCGCCGCGATCGGTGCGTTTGGAGCGTTTGCAACGAACTCGAGGCTGGACGGCCGAGGAGTTGGATCGGCGGGAAAAATCGCAAATGCCACTTGACCAGAAACGGTCTTTGGCCGATCATGTAGTGGTCAACGATGGCCCGCTGGGCTCGTTGCGGGCTTGTGTAGCCCGGACCCTCGACCTGATTCTCGAAGAGCTTGTCAGGAAGAAGTGATGCGGCGTTCGCGCCGCTCGGCTGTTTGGGCAGCCCGCACCCGCGGCGCTTGCCCGGCATGCGGCACATGTATCAAGGGGAAACCCAGATCGATTCGTTGTCGACCCGATCTCCCCGCAAGCGCCCAGCACATCGTCGGCAGAAATCCAAGCGGTACACATCATGAGTGAAAGTCAAACACAAGCACAGCCCCAGTCGCACCATCAGCATGGAAAGGACTTCCATCAGAAGGGGCGGCGGCGACGTCGTCGTGGTGGCGGAGGCGGGGGCGGCGGGGGCGGCGGCGGCCACCATCATCAACCACAGGTCGTCTTTGCGCCCGGGACGCTGCCAAGCGACGAGGTCCTAGCGGCAGACCGAGAAGCTCTTGACGCGCAACTCGCCGATCGGAAGAAGCCGGCGAAGAAGGGCGCAGTGGAGCCGGACTTCGTGGCACTTCACCGAATGGACACCGACGACCTTCTGCAGGAGTCGAAGAAGGAGGGCCTGGAGGACATGGGCGGGCTGCCCAACCACAAGTTGGTCTTCGAAATCCTGCGTGCACGGGCGCTCAAAGATGGATTGATGATGGCCGAGGGATCCCTCGATATCACACCCGATGGTCATGGGTTTCTGCGAAGCGCCGAGTATTCCTATCTCGCGTGCCAGGATGACGTTTTCATCAGTGCACAAACCATCCGCACGCTCGGTCTGCGCCGTGGGCAGACTGTCCGTGGCTATATCCGCGCGCCAAAGGAGGGCGAACTGTTCTTTGCGATGTTGAAGGTCGAGTCGGTCAACGGCGTTGCAGCCGAGGATGCGCACTCGCTGCCGCTGTTCGAGAGCTTGACGCCGCTGCACCCGAACCACCGTATTCACTTGGAGATGCTCGATCAGCCAACGCGTATCGAGCCGCGCGTCATCGATATGGTGACGCCACTGGGATTCGGTCAGCGAGCACTGATCGTCGCACCTCCGCGAACGGGCAAGACCGTGATCCTGCAGCAAATCGCGAATGCCGTTGCCATCAATCATCCCGACGTGCACACCATCGTTCTTCTCATCGATGAACGTCCCGAGGAAGTGACCGACTTCAAGCGCAATACCCCTGTGCGCGTGGAGGTTGTGGCCAGCACGTTCGACGAAGAAGCATCGCGCCACATTCAAGTGGCCGAGATGGTCATGGAGAAGGCGCGGCGGCTTGTCGAGGGTGGCGAGCATGTGGTCATCCTCCTTGATTCGATCACGCGTCTCGCGCGTGGATACAACAATGCAATGCCCAACTCGGGCAAGATCGGTTCGGGTGGCGTGGACAACTCCGCGCTGATTAAGCCGAAAAAGTTCTTCGGCAGCGCGCGAAACATCGAGGGCGGCGGTTCGCTCACCATCATCGCCACCGCGCTCGTCGACACGGGCAGCCGTGCTGACGAGGTGATCTTCGAAGAGTTCAAGGGCACTGGCAACGCGGAACTTCACCTCGACCGAAAACTGGTGGAAAAGCGCATTTATCCTGCGATCAATGTCGGTGCCTCGGGCACCCGCCGCGAGGAACTGCTCCTTGATCCGAAGGAACTAGAACTCATCATCCGCCTGCGCAAGGTCGTGTCCGACATGAACGTGGTGGAGGCGATGGAACTGCTCCGCAGCCGCGTTTCCAAGACGAAGTCAAATGCAGAATTCCTCATGACGATGGGGATGGGATGATGCCCGCTGCGTAAGGACGAAAGATCCCACCCGTGATTCAGGAGATGCCACGATGACTAACCACCGCATCGCTTCTCACCGCTTTCGTACGGCGCCCCGGCTCGTCGGCACGCGCGCATTCACCCTGGTGGAACTCATGGTTGTGGTCGCGGTCATCGCACTGCTGATCGCTTTGCTGCTTCCCGCCCTGCGTATCGCAAAGGCAAACAGCGAGTGGGCGGCAAGTCAGAACAATCTCCGCCAAATCGCCACGCTGATGCAGGGCTACACGTCGGACAACCGCGATCGTTGCTTGCCGAGCCAGTTTGACCATCGACCGCCAGCAATTCAGTTCCGTGGCAGCATGCGATCCGCACAGAATGGACCGGGTACGCAAGTGAACAACCCCCCCATCGGTCTCCCGCTCGTTGGTACATGGGCCGACATCCTCTGGACCACTGGAAATCTCGGCGCATTCGTGATGCCTGTCATGGCTGGCGGCGAGATCGTCGAAGATCCAGATTCAGGCACGGAGATCGGCGGTTACAACTACAAGTTCGACTCGCCTGACCGTCTTGTCTATCAGGTGTATCCAGACAATCGGCAGAACATCTTGCGTTCCTCCGTTGAGATGACGAATCCATACTCGCTCGATGAGGAGTCGGAGGCGTATCCGTGGGGCAACGGTGCAGGTCCGCGTGAGACGGGACAGCCCGGCTATTTTGCTGCGAACAATTTTTTCACGGCAGCACCATGGCTCGGTCTCACAAGTGAGGGGACGCAGGCGACGAATGTTCTTGGGCGATATCTCACCGCATCACAAATCAAGTTCCCATCGCAGGCGATCTACTTGGTGGATAGCCGTGCGGGCGAAATCATCGACCCCAACGAGATTCCTTGGACCGGCTCGGACGCCGGGCTTTGTGAGGTGGATTTCCGATATCCGGGCGAGACCACGCTTTTGCTTTGTATGGATGGCCATGTGCAGACCGAAGCCAAGTGGAACACGCTTCAGGAGCTTCAAGGCCCTTTCTTCACGAGCCCAGCATCACCGCCTGCACCAGGCCCAACGGATCCCACGCCAAGGGGTCTAAAGGTCACGAATCTTGATCGGACCGATAACCCGCCGCCGGGATGATCGGTTCACGGCGTGCGTCTGCTGTCCGTTGATTTGCACGAGCTGCCTCTTGTGAGACGTGCGATTCGCCGATACACTTTTCGTCCCGCCGCCCGATAGGGCGGTTTTTCATCTCGGGAACGCCACCGTAGCTCAGTGGTAGAGCACACCCTTGGTAAGGGTGAGGTCGAGGGTTCAATCCCCTTCGGTGGCTTCCGCGGGAACTCGTGTTGGGTTCCCGCCAACGGATTCGTCATCGCTGCATCACGGAGCAACTGCCATGGCCAAGGAAAATTTCAATCGCACCAAGCCACATGTCAATGTGGGCACCATCGGACACATTGATCACGGAAAGACCACGCTGACTGCAGCCATTACTGCGGTGCAGGCAGCCCGCGGATTCAGCAAGCCGGTCTCTTACGACCAGGTCGCAAAGGCCTCGGAGAGCGAAGGCCGCCGCGATCCAACCAAGATCGTCACCATTGCAACATCGCACGTCGAGTACGAGACGGGCAACCGCCACTACGCGCACGTCGACTGCCCCGGCCACGCCGACTATGTGAAGAACATGATCACGGGTGCGGCGCAGATGGACGGCGCGATCCTTGTGGTCAGCGCCTACGACGGTGTGATGCCGCAGACCCGCGAGCACGTGCTGCTCGCCCGTCAGGTCGGCGTGCCGCGCATTGTGGTCTTCCTCAACAAGTGCGATACCGTGGAGGACGCCGAGCTCATCGACCTCGTGGAAGAGGAAGTGCGCGACCTTCTGAAGAAGTACGACTTCCCCGCGAAGGAAATCCCTGTCGTGCGCGGCGCCGCATTCCCGGCCCTGCAGAACCCAGGTGATGCGGCGAAGAACAAGTGCATTGCAGACCTCATGGACGCAATCGACTCCTACATCCCGGAGCCGGTGCGCGAGACCGACAAGCCGTTCCTCATGTCGATCGAAGACGTGTTCTCCATCAAGGGTCGTGGAACGGTGGCCACCGGTCGTATCGAGCGTGGTCAGGTGAAGGTCGGCGACGAAGTGGAAGTCGTTGGTCTCCGCCCTGAGCCGCTCAAGACCACTGTCACGGGCGTCGAGATGTTCCAGAAGACGCTCGACTCGGGAATGGCGGGCGACAATGTCGGCTGCCTCCTGCGTGGCGTTGAGAAGACGGACATCGAGCGCGGCCAGGTGCTCTGCAAGCCAGGGTCGATCAAGCCCCACACGAAGTTCGAGGGCCAGGTGTACGTGCTCACGAAGGAAGAAGGCGGTCGTCATTCGCCATTCTTCACGGGCTACAAGCCTCAGTTCTATTTCCGCACAACGGATATCACCGGAAAGCTGACGCTTGTTGGCGCAGAGATGTGCATGCCCGGCGACAACGTGAAGCTGCAGGTCGATCTCGAAGGCAAGGGCGTCGCCATGGAAGAAGGCGTCCGCTTCGCCGTGCGTGAAGGCGGCAAGACCGTCGGTTCAGGCGTCGTCAGCAAAATTTTGGAATGATCCCATGGCGAAGAAGAGTTTGGACCGCGAGTATGTGTGGCTTCAGTGCACCGAAACAGGTGACATGAATTACCGAACCGAGATCCGCGTCAAAGGCGGCATCGCGGAGAAGGTGAAGCAGGGCTTTCAGAAGTTCAGCCCTCGGCTGCGAAGGCACACGCTCCACAAGATCAAGCGGAAGTGACCGTTGCGTTTCTCCCGCCTGGACGCCGATAGCTCAGCTGGTAGAGCAGCGGATTCCAAATCCGCAGGTCGTGGGTTCGATCCCCTCTCGGCGTGTTGCTGCGCTGCGGTTTGTGTTTGATGTGGTCTGAAGTCTCGGAAGGTTTGACCTCATGTACAAGTCAGGACAGGGCTACTGGACTCGCGTTCTCACGGCAACGGCCGGCGGATTGGTCGCTGTTCTTGGTGGGTGGTGGCTGCAGTCGATCTTTGCAGGCGTCGATTGGGGTATCAACCCGATTTATGTCTCGTGGGGCATTGCGGGCATCTTCGTCGCGGCGTGCTGTCCGTTCATTTACTTGGCGACCGCGAAGAATGTCGGCAGCGTCGATTTCCTCTGTGCAACCGAGTCGGAGATGAAGAAGGTCTCGTGGCCCACCCGCCGCGAGGTCACCGGCTCCACCATGGTGGTGATCTTCACGGGCGCGATCATCGCTCTCTTCTGTTTCGTCTTCGATCAGGCTTTTTTCCTGCTGTTCGTTCAGCTGCGAGTTCTTGAGCCTGGCATGTGAGCAATACGGATATGAACCTCGATCAACATTCAGAACACGAGCACGCAGACGCACCAGATTTCAGTGGTGAGCCGGCGAGTTCCAATGACATGGCGACAAGTGGCGATGCAGAGTCAAAGCCGACGAAGCCGAAGTCGCGCCGCAAGCCGAAGGCAACCGTTGTTGCTGAAGAACCCGCCGCGCCGCGCAATCTCCGTGCGCTGCGAGCTGGCGAGGCGAATCCCCGTGCGACAGCGCGAAGTCTGGGCGTCGAGACGACCCGGGTGAGTACGCCAACGCAGGCACGTCCACAAGAGGAAGTCGCCGAGGGTGAACTTCCGATGTTCCGCGACGGCATGGACTGGTTCGTGCTGCGCGTGGCGAGCAACAAGGAAGACTCCGTCCGAAGCACGCTGCTCCGGAAGGTGCAGATCGAAGGTATGGAGAATCTCGTTGGTCGCATCATGGTGCCGACCGAGAAGATCAAGGTGCTCGGCAAGCAGGGAAAGCAGACTGTCACCGAGTCGAAGCTGTATCCCGGTTACGTATTCGTTGAAATGCGGCTCGAGCCGGATGGACGCATCCCGCAGGATGTGTTCTTCCTCATCAAGGAGACAACGGGTGTCGGCGACTTTGTCGGCACGGCAGGTCGCCCAACGCCGATGTCGGTGAGCGAGGTCGAGAAGATGCTGTTCGACTCGAAGCCCGCCGAGGAAGCACCGCAGCTTCGCATGGATCTCCACAAGGGAGACAATGTCACGATCAAAGAAGGCGCTTTCCAGGGCTACGAAGGAACCATCGACGAAGTCTTCCCCGACAAGGGGCAGGTCCGCGTGTTGGTCACTATCTTCGGTCGCCAAGCGCCGATCGATATGGAGTATTGGTTCGTTCAGCGGGTCGAGAAGTAACGCCCGCGCGCGGCGGCTGCGCAGCCGCCGTTGCTGGCCTGGTGTTCCGTACCCTTCGAGCGCTTCGATGCGCCACGGAAGGATCTGAATGATGCGATCACGACTTGCCGAGACCCGAACACATGAGATGAACATGGTCTGCGCTTGGCCTGCTGCAAACTGGGCCGTTGTGCGCATGCGCAGCGCAGTCTTGCTTGCTGCGCTGCTGTTCGCAGGTATCTCGCTTCAGATGGTGGGCTGCTCAGCGGCAATGACCTACCCGGAGTATCCGGGCGCTCCCAAGGCAGATCCGAGCCTTCAACCACTGCCCAATCTGATGGCTGATGCGATCACTTTCGTGCATGGGCGCGTCTGTGCGGGTAGCGAAGTTGTTTTTGATCTCCCGCCGAACACTCCGAAGCAGGTCTGGCGCGTGGTGGCGAAGCGACTCGGCACTGGACGTGTGATGCGCGAGGGAGACAAAGGCGTTCTGTATGTGCGCCAAGTGAGGCTGTCTGGCGGACGCGCTGAGGTCGACGTGGTCTACCCGGCGGATGGCATCTATCAGTTGGCGACTGTGCACTTCACGGGAGCGACTGGTCAACCTTTCTATCCAAAGATGCTTCAGCTTTGGCTGGTGCCGACGGATACGCCGGTGTGCAATACACCGCCAGAGGTCCTGGCAGATCCGAATCCGCAACCGTGAGAGTCGTGGACCGAATCGTGGGTGAGAGATGATGGCTGCGACATCGGCTGACAACGCTGGGTGAACGATGGCGGTGAAGACTCAAGCACAACGGCTGACGACGACGCTCACGATCGGCGATGCGCTCGAGGCTGTGTCGCGAGGTACAGACGCCAGTCGTGCGCAGTCGGCGAATCGTGAAGTCATCACAGGGCGGTTGGAAGAGCATCCCGCGAGAGAGATCAAAGCTCCGACGCCACCAGGCGGCAGTGCACTTCGACTCGACCTTCCTGTTGTGGTTGCTGCTCGACTTGTTCTTGCCCAGGAGTACTCAGTCGTCGAAGAAGGGCTGGGCAGGGCCGCCAATGAACAGCTTGCGATGCTTGATCGACTGGAGGGCGTTCATCAGGCTCGTCGTGCGCTCAAGCGCATTCAGTCGCTGAACGACCTCTTCCGAAATGCTCTTCGCTTCGGTCGAACGCGTGCGAAGGCAAGTCTGCGTCGAGCAAAGGCACATCTTTCGGAAGTTCGTCAGCGTGATGCGCTTGGTGCACTGCTTGAGGAACTGTGTGCGCTGAAGGGGCAGCCGTTGACGGCAGTGACTGACGCGACACCAACGCTTGCAACCCTGTCCCCATCCGCGTCACCGCTTCGTGGCGCGCGTGATGCAGCGGCGATTGCGCGGCGAGCGATGCGCCTGCCCGCAGGCGCAACCCTCGACTGGCATGAGATCACTCGTACCTTCAAGCAGTCGTGGGCACGTGGGCGTCGCTTTGCCGGACGATCATGGGTGGGTCTTGGTGAGCGCGATCTGCATGATGCTCGGAAGGCGTTCCAACGTCTTTCAGATCATCTGGCGGTGCTGGGTGATGCGGCAGGAGAACGCGCCGCGATCACTCGGCGTCGGCTGCGTGATGCGGCTCAGGCACTCGGACGTGCGCGCGACTTGGCCATATTGGTGGATGCAATCGAGGGGACAACACCAGAAGGTCGTGCAATTGCCGCCCGCGCGCTGCGACTGCGAACTGCCGCAGTTCGTGAGGCCCGCACGCTTGCTCGTGCTGCGCTTCGGCAGCGTGAGGGGTTGGTCGCTCGCCGAATGCGTCGAAGCACGGCGCGTGCGCACGCGACGCGCGTGTGATCTGCATTCGGCATAGTCTCTCGGCATGGCTGCTGGCACGACTGCGATCACACCCACCCGCGCCGAGAATTACTCCGAGTGGTACCAACAGGTAGTCCGTGCGGCGGATCTCGCCGAGACATCGTCGGTCCGTGGCTGCATGGTGATCAAGCCATGGGGCTATGCGATTTGGGAGAACATGCAGCGTGTCTTGGATGGGATGTTCAAAGACACGGGGCACGTGAATGCCTATTTCCCGCTGTTCATCCCTGTGTCCTTTCTGGAGAAGGAAGCCACACATGTGGATGGCTTCGCCAAAGAGTGCGCGGTCGTCACGCATCATCGGCTTGAGGCAGGTGCCGATGGAAAGTTGCATCCTGCGGGCGAACTCGAGGAACCGCTCGTAGTCCGTCCCACATCCGAGACAATTATCGGTGCGACCTATGCCAAGTGGGTTCAGAGTTACCGCGATCTACCGCTGCTGATCAATCAGTGGGCAAATGTCGTTCGCTGGGAAATGCGAACGCGGCTCTTTTTGCGAACGGCGGAGTTCCTCTGGCAAGAGGGGCACACGGCGCACGCCACGAGCGAAGAGGCGGTCGAGGAAACCATGCGAATGCTCGGTGTGTACTCAACCTTCGCGGAGGGATTCATGGCGATGCCCGTGATCTGCGGGCGCAAGACAGATGGTGAGCGATTTCCCGGTGCGGTCGACACCTACAGCATCGAAGCGATGATGCAGGATCGGAAGGCATTGCAAGCTGGGACCAGCCACTTCCTGGGGCAGAACTTCGCGAAGGCGAGCGAGATCCAATTCCTCGCCGCAAGTGGTGAGCGGCAGTTCGCGTGGACAACATCATGGGGTGTCAGCACGCGCCTTGTGGGCGGGCTCATCATGACTCACTCGGATGACGATGGGCTCGTGCTCCCACCACGGCTTGCACCTGTGCATGTCGTGATCATTCCCGTCGTGCACAAGCCTGAGGATGCAGCCACGGTGAAGGCGTGGACACAGGCGCTTGCCACCGATCTTCGAAGTCGCACATTTGATGGGCGTGCCGTACAAGTCCATGTGGATGAGCGTGACATGCGGGGCGGTGACAAGGCTTGGAACTGGATCAAGAAGGGTGTGCCGATCCGAGCAGAGGTTGGCCCACGTGATATTGCGGGCGACAGCGTGTTTGTGGCACGGCGTGACCGTGGACACAAGGAGAAGGTGTCGATGAAGCGAGCGGAGTTCATCGCCAACATCCCCGCACTGCTTCAAGAGATTCAGGATGGGCTCTTTGCGCGTGCGCGTGCCCTACGAGAGCAGCACACGCAGCGGATCGATTCAAAGGCGGATTTCGAGGCATTCTTTGAAGCACCCGCGGTGCCCGAAGGTCAGCCCACGCCTCTTCATGCGGGCTTTGCGCTGTCTCACTTCTGCGGTGACTCAAGGGTGGAAGCGGAGATCAAGGATCGCCTTGGCGTGACGATTCGCTGTGTGCCTCTTCAGCATGATGGCGAGCGGGGGGAATGCGTCATAACCGGGGCGCCGAGCGCGCAGCGGGTGGTATGGGCGAAGGCTTATTGAGCCTCATCGGCGCATCGTTGAAAGTGATTTTGATGATCTGCTTGACTTTTGCCAATTTGGCTACATATTCAATCGGAAAGGGAGTGTTGTATTCCCTTAATTTGAGGAGTCGGCGAAAGGGCCTTTATGTTGTTTCAAGGGCAAAAGGGAACGCTTGCTGTGTTCGGCATCGCTGTGGCGAGTCTGGGATCGCAGGCTGCAGCTGACTTCGTCAATCCGATGATTCCTGTCTGGCGCAGCGCTGCAAACGCCGACTTTTACGGGTGGGAGATCTTCAATAGCGCCTTCGGTGGTCCCACTGTGCCCAACTACACGGGGACTGAACTCGGCGCCGCACTCTTCAACTTTGGATTTGGTGCATCGATTGATGCGGGCGGCAATATGCACGCAGGCAGCGGACCGCTCTCTTTGACGGTCCTTGCAGGTGCATCGGATCAAATTGTCGAGGTCATCGTGAATGTCGCCACCATTGGCACGCTTATCAACGACAACAGTGCCGTGCTGAAGCTCTCGAACAACCTTGGTGGTGGACTGAACGTGACGCCCTCGGCAGTCGAGATTCGATCGAATGGCAGTGCGCCAAATGGCCAAGGTCAGATCCAGACGCGCGCGTACAGATTCATCGTGCCACCGACGGGCAGCATTCTGCCGCGTTTTGAGTTGAACCTCGGTAGTGTGTCCAACAACATCACGCTCGACACGCTCAGCGTCGACATCCGTTATGTCCCAGCTCCTGGTGCCATGGTGCTGCTCGCCATTGCAGGAACACTGGCTGTGGGCCGTCGTCGTCAGGGCTGAGCACCCGCCTCGATTACTTTCCCCATCTTGGGACCCACTTCCAAGCCCGCATGAGCGGGCTTGGTTGTTTTTGTTATCTGCGAAGCGAGAAGGCGATGGCGTGGTTGTGCAGTGGAGGCCGTCTGGAGGCAACCAGTCAGCGCGTCGATGACTTTTCAATCAGCTCAACACGCGGAAAGAGGGCGAGCTTGGCGACCGCACAGCCGGGTTGGAGATGACCGTACTTGCTCCTCGCATCCCACGGTGCATGTCGACATGTTTCACCTCCAAATGCATCTGCAAGAGCAGTCATTTTTGAGGGCATGAACGGCTCGAGTAAGACACCCGCGATGCGCACTGTCTGCGCGCATTGGTTGAGA
>Ga0194133_10001469_pt1 | contig 40609 bp, 33 predicted proteins | sample TA2KigOf40mmetaG_FD_155448 | JGI IMG/M metagenome (GOLD analysis project Ga0194133, IMG submission 155448) | Freshwater microbial communities from Lake Tanganyika, Tanzania - TA2015055 Kigoma Offshore 40m | ecosystem: Environmental > Aquatic > Freshwater > Lake | place: Tanzania: Lake...
CAAGATGCGCCATACTATAAAGGGCTGCGGTGTCTTCTAATGAAAAGTTTTTGGTTATCCTAGGCTTCATGCTGCAAGCATTATGAATAGCCTCATTGGTTAAAAGATCTTCTTTTGAACCACACAATATCACTTCATATGTATTTTTTTTTAATGCATCAATCACATCAGCCCAAGTCGCTATGGGTAACTCTTTAAATTTCCAACGCGAGGGTGCATGAACCACCACAAGCTTTTGTTTTGATGAAATAGATTGTTTCGACAACCATGTTTTGATTTTTGATTTGTGTGCGAATGATGGCTTAATCAGATAAGGTGGAGCTTTTTGAGAGTGAAAAAGATGGCTCGCTCTTAATAAATCGACATCTTGTTCTACTATAGGTCTCACATCATCTAAACTTTCAGTCAATATATCGAAAGATTGATGCCAGAATTTACCTCGTCGATGTGTTTTTCTAGCCACACTTAATTTGGCTGGGAATAAACGCTGAATGAATGCACCCCGCCAGTCATTCGAAAAGTGTGCTAAAAAATCGTAAGTCTCTGAAGCAATCGCTTTATAAAACTTCATATAGGCCATGATTTTTGAAAGGCCTTTGAGATGACGCGGAATCACAAACACGTGTCGTACGCGCGGATGCATCTTAAAAATAGGCTCACTTTCAGGTAAGCACACCACATCAACATACTGGAAGTCTTTGGGCAGCGCAGAAATCGCTGAGGTCAGGATAATGGAGTCCCCAATATTTTTTGTTTTTAAAAACAATGCCTGTTTAATTTTAATGACTCCAGATTCTTTTAAATGAGTGATCGATATCGTTTAAATCAATTTTAATCGATCTTTAAGAATAGTCATGATGAAATCAATCGCAGGTTTTATTTTTTCGCCCTCTAATGATTGATAAGCATATTTATAGGGAAACATAATATTTTTTTTAACATAAGGATCAATAAAGACGCGATCTCTAAAGTGACTCTTCACATCCTCATAAAAAATAATGGTCGGTATGTTTGCCATAGAGGACATGGTTTTAAAAACACTATCTGCGCCAATCATCACATCACAATATTGAACCTCTGCTAAATTTTCAATGATATTTTCATGGGAAGCAAAAGAAATACGGTCATCTTCTTGAAATTCAAAATGACTCAATTCAGCTTGGGTACCAAATAACACTAATTTGATTGGATAGGAAAGTAATGTATGTATGAGTTGGTCGATAAAGTCGCGACTTAAAGGATTACTCGTCATCGCACTTGGCGTCATATGAAGACCAATGAGCGGCATCGATCGCTCATGATCTAATTTGTTTTTTGAGGGTGTAAATGGAAACGCATCAAAAAAAATCTGCCTAGGCGCAGGGTATGAGTTTTTATTTTTTTTTAGGTTTTCTTTAATGAGATGGTGCTCTTCTCTCAATTGATAGAAATGATAGTGCTGAATGTGAATACCTAAGTTTTCAAAGAAGGCTTTTGCGCGAGGAAAATGCGTGACGACAATATAATGGGCGTCTTTATGTTTTAATAGAAAAGGAAGGTGTTGTAAAAAATCACCCACGCCCCCATGGAGTTCGAGGGTGCATGGATGCGAACTTTTTTCAAAAACATCCTGGTATCGATGCTGAACATCGAGAAAAAAAGTGCGTATGCGAATGACTTCCGCATAAAAATGAAGCGCTTGATCGGGCTTACCGAGTACTTCTAAACATCTTCCCCATATATAAAAAAAATATTTTTTAATATGTCTATTCATAAGGAAATATTCTAACGGATTATTCTTTAGAGGCCCTTTTTCTTTCGTGCTCTAAAAGATAGCGTTTACGAATGCGAATCGATTTAGGTGTAATTTCAACCAATTCATCGTCTTCAATAAATTCCACTGCGGATTCGAGTGTCAATTGAACGGGAGGAACTAAACGCACTGCTTCGTCTGTGCCTGAAGCTCTGACGTTGGTAAGTTGCTTTCCTTTAATAGGGTTCACCACCAAATCGTTATCTCTCGAGTGAATACCTATCACCATACCTTCATAGAGTTTATCACCCGGACTTGAATACATGCGACCACGGTCTTGAAGTTTCCATAACGCATAAGCCACAGCTTCACCTTGCTCAGCTGAAATCAATACACCGTTACGACGTCTTGGCATATCCGCTTTCACAGGTGCATATTCATCAAACACGTGTGCCATAAGTCCTGTACCTTTTGTCATCGTCATAAACTCACCCTGAAAGCCAATCAATCCTCGTGCTGGAATTTTATATTCTAAGCGTGTGCGACCATTACCATCGGATTCCATATTTTGCACTTCGCCTCGTCTGCGTCCAAGTTCTTCCATGACAGCCCCTTGTGAGTCATCTTCTAAGTCAACCGTTAAGACTTCATAAGGCTCACACTTTTGACCGTCAATTTCACGATAGACCACACGAGGTTTACCGACCGCTAATTCAAAGCCCTCACGACGCATATTTTCTAAAAGAATAGTAAGATGTAATTCACCACGACCTGATACACGGAATACGTCCGCATCTTGAGTGTCTTCCACACGCAATGCCACATTCACTAACAATTCTTTTGTAAGGCGGTCCCTAATTTGTCGGCTGGTGACAAACTTACCTTCAGTACCTGCGAGTGGTGACGTATTCACCATAAAGTCCATGGTGAGGGTTGGTTCATCGACCTCCATAATAGGAAGACCAACCGGATTATTAGGGTCGGCAATCGTCACACCAATACCAATTTCTTCTATCCCTGAAATAATGACAATGTCACCTGCTTCCGCTTCTTCAACTGGAACTCGTTCCAATCCTTTAAAGCCTAAGACTTGATTGATACGACCTTGAGACACTTGTTTGTCGCCATGCATTACAACGACTGGCTGGCCTGATTTGATGACACCGTTTTTAACTTTACCTACCCCTAAGCGGCCCGTATAGGTTGAATAATCGAGTGCTGAAATTTGAAGTTGTAATGGGTTGTCGCGACTACCTTCTGGCGGACTCACATGTTTTAACACGGTCTCAAATAAAGGCTTCATCGTGTCTGATTTTTGGTTCATATCAAGGGTTGCAAAACCGTTCAATGCAGACGCATAAACAATCGGGAAATCTAACTGCTCATCGGTGGCACCTAAATTCGCAAATAAATCGAAGGTATGGTTAATTACCCAATCAGGACGTGCTCCTGGACGATCCACTTTATTAATCACCACAATCGGTTTCAAACCAAGCGCTAATGCTTTCTTTGTAACAAAACGCGTTTGCGGCATCGGACCTTCCACTGCGTCCACAAGTAACACCACACCATCTACCATACCTAATACGCGTTCCACTTCCCCACCGAAGTCGGCATGTCCAGGCGTATCCACAATATTGATATGTGTGCCTTCAAAATTAACGGCTGTATTTTTAGCTAAGATGGTAATGCCACGCTCTTTTTCAATATCGTTAGAGTCCATCACGCGCTCAGCGACCTGCTGATGCTGTGCGAAGGTACCTGATTGTTGGAGAAGTTTATCGACGAGGGTAGTTTTGCCATGATCCACGTGGGCGATGATGGCAATGTTTCTTAAATTGCGTGACATATAAGGAAGTTGACCTAAATTGAATTGAGGCCGAATTCTAGCATATTATGAGGAAATTAAGCTTTGATATTCATGGATTTATCGATATACTGCGCACTCACATCAGGTAACACAGCCAGCGTTTAAATCTAGTGACTGGAAGTTTTGAATTTTTTAAAAGATTAAATGCACCTAACCCTTTTTAAGGAGTACGACATTGTCTTTTGATTCATTAAAGCTCGACCCACAGATCTTACGCGCATTACGTAGTGTAGGTTATAAAACCCCCACCCCTATTCAAGAAAAAGCCATCCCTGTGATCTTAGAAGGTCATGATTTGATGGCCTCCGCACAAACTGGTACCGGTAAAACAGCGGCCTTTATTTTGCCCGCATTAAATCTACTCGCGACCCCACATCCCATTAAAGAACGTGGTCCGCGTATTTTGGTACTCACCCCCACGCGAGAATTGGCAGCACAAGTCAATGAAGCGGCACGTAAGTACGGCACCTTTATTAAAGCTAAAACGACAAGCATCGTCGGTGGCATGCCTTACCCATTACAGAATAAATTACTCTCTCAACCTTTAGATATTTTAATCGCCACCCCTGGTCGACTTTTAGATCATATGGAGCGTGGTCGTATTCATTTGTCACGTTTGCAAATGCTCATTTTAGATGAAGCGGATCGCATGCTTGATATGGGCTTTATGCCTGATGTGAAAAAAATCTGTGCCGCGATTCATACGAAACATCAAACCCTATTATTCTCAGCAACCTTAGATGGTCAAATAAGTAAAATTGCCAAAGATCTTTTACACCATCCTAAAACGATTGAGATCTCACACGCAAAAGATAAGCACGAAAATATTACGCAGCATATGTATTTCGTAGATAACTTGAATCATAAAAATAAACTCCTTGAACACTTACTTATTCAACCGGCTGTGAAACAAACGATTATTTTCACATCCACCAAACGTCATGCTGATTTATTAGCGGATGAACTTTATAACGCTGGTCATAAGACAGGTGCATTACATGGGGACATGACACAGGGTGCTAGAAACCGAACACTCACTAAATTTAGACATAACGATATCAATGTATTAGTGGCAACCGACGTTGCAGCGCGCGGTATTGATGTCGATGGCATCACTCACGTCATCAATTATGACCTTCCTAAATTTGCAGAAGACTATGTCCATCGTATTGGTCGTACAGGTCGCGCCAAAAAAGAAGGTATCGCGATTTCATTTGTCGCCCCCATGGATGGCAAAGCCTTACGTGATATTGAAAAATATACAGGACATAAAATTGAAGCGAGGACGATGGCAGGTTTTGAACCGAAACTACAATCGTGCGATCAATTAGGTGAAGAAAGAAAATCTAAATCGCGCGGAGGTAAACGTCATTCCAATGATAGGAAATCTTTTTCAGATAGAAAACCATTTGGTGAGAAAAAATCATTTGGTGACAGAAAACCAAGTGATCGCAAATCATTTGGGAATCGATCATCATTTAGTGATAAAAAATCTCCTAGAAAAGAATTTGGGTTTAATGACCTACCCAGACGTGATGCCGAACCTCGAACACCTCGAAGCCCTTTTGAGAAAAAAGCGATTGAAAAAAGATTGTTTGGAAAAACCTCTGATAAAAAACCTAGCTTCAATAGATCAGATGCTGATAAAAAAACATTTGGTGATAGAAAGTCTTTTGGTGAAAAAAAATCATTCGGTGATAGAAAAGTAAATGACAGAAAACCAAGTGACAGAAAAACTACCGATCGAACGCCAGCTACTAAACGTGAATCAGCTCCCAAAACTTTCTCTAAAAAACCATCGACGATTAGAACGTTTAGAGCATCGGACTCAAAACCAGCTGCCGCAAAACGTAAAGCACGCGTTTAAGATAATTTACTGATTTCGCATGAAGTCAGCAATTGGATAAAGCGCATTCAAAAGCGCTTTTATTTTATCCTCATCCATTTTTAGATTAAGCATGCCCTTCGTCATACAATAAATCCACTGATCACGCTCCTCCTCACCTATTTTAAAGGGTAAATGACGACGCCTTAAGAATGGATGTCCATAGCGCTCAATATATAATTGTGGTCCGCCTGTCCAGCCTACTAAAAACATAAAAAGTTTTTCACGGGAAGAGGTTAAGTCTTCAGGATGCATCAAACGAATCGTTTTCGCTGACTCATCTGACTCCATCACATCGTAAAAGGCTTCGACAATTTCACGAATTTGATTTGTCGCATGAGGCTCGCCACCTAATAAATCATAAAGCGATTGTGGGGATGATGCTATTTCTTCAGACATTAAAAAAAATTAAACAGAAGTTTTAACGAGGGATGAAACTTTTTGGGCTCTATTTCTTGCTTCACTCACATTGTCTGCTGAAGCTAAGGCCACACCCATGCGACGACGTTTAAATGAAGTGGGCTTTCCAAAAAATCTTAGATCAGACTCTGGAACACTTAATGCTTTATCGATATTTTCAAAAAGAATACCATCCGCATCATGATGGCCATAAATGACTGAGCTTGCAGAAGGTCTTGATAAGCTTGTATTTACAGGTAAACTTAAAATCGCACGTGCGTGTAACTCAAATTCATTTTGACGTTGACTTACTAAAGTTACCATACCGGTATCATGCGGTCTTGGGCTTACTTCTGAAAACCACACTTGATCATCCTTGACAAAGAGCTCCACACCAAATAAACCTAATCCACCTAATGCATCGGTAATCTTTTTAGCGATGTCATGTGCTTTCTTTAATGCCACTTCATGCATGGGCTGTGGTTGCCAACTCTCCACATAATCACCCTCAACTTGCTTATGCCCGATTGGCTCACAGAAGTATGTTTCAATATCTCCCTTTTCGTTTTTAGCACGGACTGTGAGTAATGTAATTTCATAATCAAAATCAATCTGTCCTTCCACAATGACGACACCCTTATTCACGCGGCCTGCGGAGGCTGCATAATCCCATGCGTCTTTCACTTGTGATGCATCTATAATACGAGATTGTCCTTTGCCGGATGATGACATGGTTGGTTTCACAAAACATGGATAACCAATCCCATCATCAATCGCTTGTTGTAATTCTTCTAAACTTTTAGCAAACGCAAAGGGTGATGTGGCAAGTTTTAATTGGTTAGCAGCTAGATCACGAATGCCCTCACGATTCATCGTGAGCTGAACCGCATTCACAGTAGGAATGACAATCGCATCGCCGCTCTTTTCGATTTGCGCTAATACGTCAGTATTAATCGCTTCAATTTCAGGGACGATATAATGTGGTTTTTCTGATTTGACGAGATTAAGAAGCGCTTCACTGATCGTCATATCGATGACATAGGATCTATGAGCGACCTGGTGCCCAGGTGCATCTTTATAGCGATCGACTGCAATGACTTCCACACCTAAACGCTGCAAAGCAATGATCACTTCTTTACCGAGCTCACCACTGCCAAGAAGCATGACACGTGTGGCATTTGGCGATAAAGGGGTTCCAATCTTCATAGGTAAAATCATATCATGAGGAAAGGTACCTAATTTGTCTTAAGCTATAAAAAAAGGGACTCTAAAAAAGAATCCCTTAAAAAAACCCTTCACCCGTGGAGTCGAGTGCTGTCTCTTAAAAATAAGCTTTATGGCTAAAGTTAAGACAGCTCCACTTTATCAATTAAGAATGAATACTGAACGGGCTAATACTCCCAAGAAAAGTTAAGAATTCTTCCCGAAAAAATCTAATTTTTAATAACCCCTGCCTTAATCGCATAACGGATGAGTTCAACCGGTGTATTAATATTTAACTTTTGTTTAATCATGGTCTGGTAATTAGATACCGTCTTAGAGCTTATATTAAGTGTGGTTGCGATCGCATCAATCTCAAGCCCTTCGGCCAATAATCTAAAGATTTCAAATTCACGCGCTGAGAGTTCATGAATAGGATCTTGTTCGCCTGATATCGATTGCATGGCCATCTTTTTGGCAATCTCATCACTTAAAAAGACTTCACCTCTTGACACTGTTTGAATGGATTTAACTAAGTCGTCACCTAAAGTATTTTTAATGAGATAGCCCTTCGCACCCAACTTCAATACCTGATTGGCAAATGACAAATCCTCATGCATAGTAAGTACCAAAATTCGAGCGCGCTCATGACGCATTAATATTCGTCTAATCGCTTCCAAACCTCCCATACCCGGCATCGATAAATCCATCACCATCACATCGGGTTTGAGTTCACCAAATAACTGGTAGGCCTTTTCACCACTCTCGGCTTCCCCTACCACCTCAAATAAAGCTTCTTGCTCAAGAAGACGTCTCACCCCTGCTCGCACCACTGCGTGATCATCAATTAGAACAATGGTGACTTTTTTACTCATTTATTTTTGGATTCTTTTTTAATGGGAGTTGAATATGAAGTGAAACACCTTGATTCACTTCACTCATAATTTTAATGTTGCCATTGACTTCATGAATGCGCTCACGCATGCCAGATAAGCCAAAGCCGTCACGATGTGATTTAGAGAATCCGATACCATCGTCTTTCACATGAATGTCTATCATTTTAGAAGCACCATTTTTTTTAATCATTTGAATTTCTATTTCTACATGTTTCGCTTTGGCATGCCTTGAAATATTGGTTAAACACTCTTGAATGATGCGATAAGTGGTAATAGAAATGATTTCATTCGTTTTAGGTAAGCCTTTTAAATTGACTTGATATTGAAGATTCATTTTAGGATGCCTTAATTTCCACGTATCGATTAAATCAATCAAGCCCGTCTCTAAACCTAATTCATTTAATACACCGAGTTTTAGCCGATTTAGCATACCACCCACAAGATTCATTAAGTGTTTCGATAAGTCTGATATCGCATGTGCTGATGGCTTAATTTTTGGATATTCTTTATTGGCGAGTGTTTTTAAAACAGCTGCATCTGCATGAATCGCAGTTAAGGACTGTCCAAATTCATCATGAAGATCGCGTGCTAAACTTTTTTTCTCTTCCTCTTGAACACGAATGAGTTTTTGTGTGAGGCGATGATTTTGTTCAATACTAAGTCTTAATGTTTTCACCATACGATTAAATTTAGAACTGATCGCAGATAATTCAGATGTCTTTAAGTGTGGCATTTTGACTTTTAGGTTTCCTAATTCCAATTCAGTTAAAGCCTTCAAAATAAATTCGACAGGACTTAAAGCTCTGAACACAATCCAGGCCACCAAAATATTCGTCAAGATAAAGAAGGTTCCTGCTAAATAAAAAATTCCGGTTAATTGATTCCAAATTTCCCCAAACTCATAACTAGGGTCAGGCGTAATAATAATCGCACCCTTCGCTTGGCCTAATATCTCCACAGGTAAGCGTTTCGGTTGCCATGGCTCCGAAATAAGCTCCATAAAATTTACGAACCAAGATGGCGCTTGATCCATCGTCTGTGTGCGTGATTCTGAGATATTACTCTCCACCAATTTGCCCTCTAAATTATAAAACTCAATCTTGAGGTGTCGCATATTTACCAAACTCTGCAAATTAAGCGGCTTATACTCACTCTCGATCGAATAATACTTAGGGTTCTTTAATACACCGATTTCAAATAAATAAAGGGTGAGTTTTTCAGAAGAGGCTACCTCTGCCCGCACATTTTTTTTGGCCATATCAATCGCTAAAATCGATCCGAGTACCAATATCAGAAGCAATACTGCATTGATAATCAAAATAAGGCGAAGCTTTAAGCTCAAAGGTGATTCCTTCTCATTTCAGTGTCTATTGTGTCGTATATTTAATAAAAGCATATCAGGAAAACTTCCCAAATTATTTAAGGATGAATTCATGGATTCTTTTAGGAAAGGCAATTTAGGATAGCTTCTTTAAATTTTAAAATGAAATAAATCATGATTTGTTACGAATGCGGACATAGAATCAAAAGAAATTTTGCTAACTTTTGTGGTCACTGTGGATTTGATTTAAATGAAAAGGTTAAACTTAGCGCTTTAAATCAAGCACCACCAAAAGAGGCTATCAATCTCGATGATGAAATAGATCGCGTCACCAATCTATTTCTCCTCTGGAATTTTAATATCGCCGCCTCATTCATCTTTTATATCATTCACATGAAGACGGATAATTATGGCTACCTCTTTTTAATTATTCTCTTCATGCTGATTCTTTCTTGGATGCTACTTCTTATAAAACTTCATGATATTGCGCTTCTGAAACATGACTCCATGAAAAAGTTTGTTGTGGCTAATTTTGGGATACCTTTATTAGGTACCTTTTATTACTTCTTAAGAATGATGAAGAAATAAAAATATCAGCTATAAAAAAAGGGAGCTATAAGCTGCCTTTTTTATTTTGTTTCACGAGTACTACTTAGCTTCTGGTGCACCACCGAACTCATAACGGACACCAATCCAGCCTGCACGAGGTGCACCTGGAACAACACCAGTGACTCCTCTGTCATCAGTACCCCAAGTACCTGTTGGAGAAAAATAGGTCTCAGCTAAACGACCACCAGAGTAGTACTCTTTATCAAAGATATTGACGGCTTTCGCAAAAAGTTTCCAACCTTGTCCCGCATCATACTGCGTATCAAGATTGACCACTGTGTAGCCACTTAATTTTCCTGGGCAACTTCTATTACCGTCTTCTGTACAATTTTCGGTATCAGCTTGATGAGCATTATTTTCATTGCCATGAACGAACTGGTCTGAGAAATAAACAACGTTACTGCCAATTAACCATTTAGGCAGAATCTCATACTGCGCACGAAGTTTAAATTGATGTTTTGGAATACCTGCTAAATAATTTCCTTTACGGACATTAACCACATCATCATCAGCGCTTGAGTTAACTTCATTCAACAACTGAATGTCAGAATCATACTTGGCTGAGATAAAGCTATAGCCTGCTCTAAAGAAGAATTTATCGATCGTACCATTCAGTCCTAAGTCAAAACCTTGACGTTTGGTGCGACCCACATTATCAAAATAACCAAGTGCGCCTGAATTCGTACTTGAATTTATAAAATGAATATCATCATGATTCATCGTGCGATAGATAGAAGCATTCCATTTTAAGCTCTCGGTGAATTTGCCTCGAAATCCACCCTCATAGGTCTTGGCAACCACTTGATCCAACGGTGGATCAGATGCCATCGCATTAGGTAATTTACAAGGTTTTGCAGGGTTAGCACAACCTAACTCGATGGAGGTTGGCGCTCTATTGGACTCGCTATAGCTACCAAATACACTGAGGTTGTCATTCGGTGTGAACGTTAAGCCAAGAGATGGATTCACTCGATTAAAGTTATGATCTCCTGAGAGGCTATCATCGCCACTTCTTAAATGATCACGATTTTTGATATTGGTATGGTTATATCGAGCACTCGCTGTGAGATGCCACTGAGCGTTTAGCGATATGGTATCCGTTGCAAAAAGGCTCGCTGTTCTTGAGCGGCCACCTAATAATACATCAGTCTCAATATCATCGTCCAGATTGATAGGACGTCTAGCCGAATCAAACCATGTGCCGCCCGCAATATTTGTCCCACCGCTTGCTCCAAGACCAGTGCTGTATGCACCGGCTGTACCATCATCTACATCGCTAATTTGTTCCGTTTGAGTCAGCTTTGTTCGTGCAAGATCATAACCTAACCCTGTGACGAGCTGATTTTTCTTACCCCATACGTCCTGATTAAAGGCAGCCTGAAGATTAAATCCAAGATTCCGTTGTTTGATTCTTGAGCGATTCAAGATACCTGGTGCACAAGCCTCTTCATCATAAGCCTCTCCAAGAGAATCTGAGCCTCTTGGTCGACAGAAGCCAGCCGTATCAACTCCACCTTTGGCTCCGCTTGATGTTGAAGCTCCTGTCGTGGTGTAAGTTTTAAAGTCATCATTCGCATCGCCATTAAGTGTTTTACGATTTGAGGTTCGGTAGTATGTATTACCACTCAACATCACATCCTTACTAAGCCAGTGCGCTCCATTTAATGCGAAATGATTTAAGTAATTCTTAGTTTGGTCAGGTGTTGTATGAACGCCCGTGCGATCACTTCCTAACATGTCAATCGGTGTTAAACCATTTCCGATCATATTGTTATAAGCGCCAATGTAACTCAAATCTAATTTTGAGCTCTCATTCTGCCAACCGATCTTACCGAAGGTTTGATTGATGTGAGTCGGTGAATATTTTCTCCAGCCGTCTTCGTCAATGTTTTGTGCGCCAAAGAAATAATCAACAGAACCATCTTTTGAAACACCGCCAAATTGCGCAAGCGCTCTTTTTCTGCCCCATGAACCACCCTCAGCTTCTAAAGCAACTCCACGATTATTTCGACCATCTTTGGTTTGGATTGCAATTGCACCGCCAAGCGTATTCATGCCATAGACTGGATTCGAACCAGGCACAACCTGCATATTTTGAATCGCAAAATTAGGGATAAGATCCCAATGGACAGTATCACCAAAAGCTTCATTAACTTTCACGCCATCCACATAAACCGACATACCCTGAGGTGTGCCAGCTAAAGGAGATGCTGAAAACCCTCGAAACATGACATCAGGCTGCCATGGATTACCTTGCGTTTCGCTGAACGTCACACCTTGCGCATTATTAATGAGCTGATCCGCAAAGGTCACACCTGGTTGATTGCGAAGATCTTTGCTGTCAAAAATTTGAATATTCGCTGGAATAATATTAAGCGGTAAGCCAATGGACGGAAGCGGAGTTGTGCTATAAACGTTAATAGTGCCTGTGGTTAATTTTTCAGCAGCACCGAGTGATGTTGAACTAGCGAGAGCTAAAGCCACGATTGCAGATATTTTTAGCTTCATGAGGTTTAAAATTCATGCATATTAAAGATGATATGACTTTAGTGAGGTTTTTAACGAAATTCAATATCTTAAGCGCTTAATATGCATAGGAAAACTTCCCGAAGAAAGCCCCCCTATTTTAGGTAAAAAATATAATAAAAATCAATAAGTTAATGTGTTACAAAAATGCCAATTATTAGCGAATTTTATTGCAAAAAAACAACGATTTTTATAAGCCTATAAAATGAGTTCCAACCCCACTTCATTAGGCTTAGTTTGAAACTTAATATCGACACCAAAATTTGGCATAGCAGCTAACTCGTCACCCACAAAAATCAAAGGTAAATTTTCCCTCTCCCAAGGAGGCAAATTTGATTCTTGGAGCATTTGTTTAATTTTTTTAGTGGGTCTTTTTGAATCGGGTTTAAAAAATTCACCACCTTGTCGATTTCTAATTCTTAATTTTTGATCTCTCAAAAATTTTAAATTAATACCCCTACCTTTTACTTTTTTGAATGTTAATTTTTGTCCATTAGGCAAAATAATTTCAGGTTCACCCGCCCAAATCATTTCATAATTTTTTTGGTTTTTTTCATTTTTTGGAACGATATAAATCGCATCTTGATAACGACGAATTTCAAATTCTTTTGAGATCTGGATCTTCAATTCTGCATCTTTTTTGGCCGTTAAAACTTGTCTTAAAAGTTCATCTAACAGGTCTTTCGATGGCATCATTTGATCATTCAATTCGAGCCAATAACGTAATACATTTTTAGCTCTATAAAGTGACAATTTATTTAAAGTTTTTACTTGAAGTTTACGTTTATATTGATCTGATTTTAAACAACTTTTTAAATCAATTTTCGCTAAATCATCTAGCAAATGTTGTGCTTCTGCTAAGTGTGAAGATGACCTAGAAATCACTTTTATAATATGGCTAAACCTATTCTTTAGTATAGGTAAAACTCTAAACCTTATGAAGTTTCGATCAAAGTCGACATTTTGGTTAGTTTCATCCTCAATCCACTTTAATTTGTGTTGTTTGGCATAACTTTCAATGTCACTTCTTGAGGTATTAAGAAGCGGTCGCCAGAGGTGTCTCTGTTCATCAAAATGTGCCATAGAAGACAAACCTTTCACCCCTGCTCCACGCATCAATTGCAGTAAAAATGTTTCTGCTTGGTCATCTTCATGATGCGCTAAAACCACTAAATCAGTTTTAGTTTGGAGGAGTTTTTCATAACGAAGTTGTCTTGCCTCCCCCTCAATACCGAGGGACTTTTTTTGAGGTAATTTAACGTAATTAATATCTAAGGGAACGGACAATTTTGCACATAATGTCTCACAAAACTTCACCCACTTATCTGCGTTTTTACTTAGTCCATGATGCACATGAGAGGCTTTTAATGTGAAGTGATATTTCTTTTGAAGTTGATATAAGAGATGTAAAAGAACAACCGAATCGATACCCCCACTTAAGGCAACAGTCATCGACTTAATTTTCTTATGAGATTGATTTAAATCTAAAAAAGCCTTCTCAACTAAATGAAGTAGGGATAGCTGTTTAGTCTTTTTTGAAGTGGGGGCTTTTACGTTGTTACTTAGCGGTTTCTTTAAACTTACCATAGCTAAGTAAACGTTCGTGTCTTACATCGAGGAGTTGTTTGAGTGATTTCTTTTGAAGTTTAGTTAAGTGTTCTTTTAAGGATTTTCTGACGGTTTCCATGAGTTGATTGGGATTACGGTGTGCGCCACCTAAGGGCTCATTAAGAATGGTATCCACTAAACCTAACTCTTTTAGACGGGTGGCTGTAATACCTAATGTTTCTGCAGCCGTCGATGCCTTATCCGCACTCTTCCATAAAATAGAAGCACAACCCTCTGGAGAAATGACGGAGTAAGTTGCAAATTGAAGCATGATCAGTTGATCCACGACACCTAATGCGAGTGCGCCGCCTGAACCGCCTTCACCAATGACAATGCCGATGATAGGTACTTTGAGTTCAGACATGGCATATAAATTACGTGCAATCGCTTCTGATTGGCCGCGCTCTTCGGCATTGATACCTGGATAAGCACCTGGGGTATCAATGAAAGTAACGACAGGCACATTGAATTTTTCAGCTAATCGATAAAGACGTAAGGCTTTGCGATAGCCTTCAGGCTTTGGCATACCAAAATTACGTAATTGTCTTTCTTTAACGTCGCGCCCTTTTTGATGGCCAATCACCATCACAGGCATCCCTTCAAATGAGGCTAAACCCCCAACAATCGCTGGGTCATCGGCAAACGCACGATCGCCATGCAATTCTTCAAAGTCTGTGAAAAGTTTCTCAATATAATCAAGGGTATAGGGTCTTTGTGGGTGACGTGATACTTGGGAAATTTGCCAAGCGTTTAAGTTATCATAGATCTCATGAAGTAACTTTTCAGTCTTAGATTCGAGTTGCGTTAACTCTTTTGAAATATCAAGATTCTTATTCTTGTTGTGCGTCTCTTTAAGTTTCTCGGTTTGAGCCTCGAGTTCTGAGATCGGCTTTTCAAAATCTAAATAACTAATTTTCATAGATTTAAAACTTTTAAAATCTGGGCATTAATTATAAAGGATTTTTACGTTTTCTTCGCTCAACCATTGGGTTAAACCGTCTATCAATTCATCATGTAAATCTACCTGCCAATCTTGACCTAAGAGGAGTTCCACATGACCCTTTTCGTTATGGTAGTCAATTTTAACGCGGCAGCGTTTGAGGTTAGTTTGAGATGCCCCACAATAAGGCTTTAAGATGTCTCTTAATTTATTAGCATCCGATTGTCCGTTGCATGAAATCTTTAAGTGATGGGCGAATTGGTTTCTCGCAGTCGCTAAATCAAAGAGTTTTCGCGCGGTGACTCTAATTCCCCCTGTGAAATCATCATGGCTCACACGTCCTTCCACGATTAAAAGTTGATCTTCTTGAACCCATCTTTGTGATTGGGTGAGAAGTTCATTCCCCACCACAACGTCGACTCGAGAAATCGCATCATCTAGGGTGACGATGGCCATCTTGCCACGCGCTGTCATGCGGATACGAATCGCGACAATCACACCTGCCATTAAGTAAGGTTGTTCTTGCGGTTTTAATTCTTTGATCTGCGTTTTGATAAAAGGTCTGACACGCTTTTCGAAGAAGGTAAATGGGTGGCCACTAAAATAGAATCCAAGCGCTGCTTTTTCTTCTTGTAATTTTTGTTGGGGCGTCCATGGTTCTACTTTGACTATGTCAATGCTTTGTGTTTGCTCTTCACCAAATAAACTATTTTGTCCCACATTGGCTTTCCCTTGCTCGGCCGCTGTGATCGCTAAATTGACACTCGCGAGTAACGATGCTCGATTAGGCTCGATACCATCAAATGCACCACCACGAATAAGAGACTCCACCACACGACGATTTACTTTTCTTAAATCTAACCTCGCACAGAAATCAAAAAGGTTTTTGAAGGGGCCTAATTTTTCACGGGATGCTAAAATAAGTTCGATCGCAGCCAATCCTGTACCCTTAATGGCACCTAGTCCATATAAAACTTCTTTCGTATTAATCGGAATAAATTCAAAACCACTTTGATTAATATCGGGCGCTAATAATGTGACGTTATTCGGTTTGCAGTCTTCAAAAAAGATTTGAATGTTATCCGTGTTATTCATATCAGCTGACATGGAGGCTGCTAAGAAAGCTGCGGGGTAATGTGTTTTTAAATACGCGGTTTGGTATGCCACCATCGCGTATGCCGCAGCGTGCGATTTATTAAAGCCATAGCCTGCGAATTTTTCTAATAAATCAAAAAGTTCACGCGCTTGTCTTTCATTGAGTCCATTTTTTAAAGCGCCTGCGACAAAACTTTCGCGCTGCGCATCCATTTCCTCTTGCTTCTTTTTACCCATCGCACGTCGTAATAAATCTGCAGCACCCAATGAATAGCCTGCGACTGTTTGTGCAATCTGCATCACCTGCTCTTGATAAACAGCGATACCATAAGTTTCTTTTAAAATAGATTCTGTCGATGGATGTGGATATACAATCCGTTGTTGCCCATGTTTACGTTTGCAGAAATCTGGAATCAAATCCATAGGGCCTGGACGATAAAGCGCCACGAGGGCCACAATATCTTCAAAGCAATCGGGCTTGGCTTGCTTTAACATATCTTTCATGCCTTTTGATTCAAGCTGGAAGACAGCGGTGGTATTCGCGTTTTTTAAAAGTTGGAATACTGTTTTATCATCGAGTGGTAAATGATTTAAATCGAGTGGTGGTAATTGTGCATTCGCGCGTAACACATTCGCGTTCTTTAATGCCATCGCTAGAATAGTGAGTGTGCGTAATCCTAAAAAGTCGAACTTCACTAAACCTAAAGCCTCAACATCATCCTTGTCGAATTGGCTCACTAAACTCTCGCCATTGGCCTGGCAATAAATCGGTGTGAAGTTTGAAATTTTTCCTGGAGCGATTAACACACCCCCTGCATGCATACCTACATTTCGAACAATACCTTCGAGTCTTAATGCAAGATCAAAGAGTTCTTTGACTTCCTCTTCTTTGTTATAGCGATCCTGAAGTTGCGGTTCTTTGTCCAAAGCATCTTGAAGCGTGATCCCTAATTCCATCGGGATCAGTTTTGCAATCCCATCGACAAAATTAAATGGAAGATCAAGTACACGCCCCACATCACGAATCACCGCGCGCGCTGCCATCGTCCCGAAGGTCACAATTTGCGACACTGAACCTGCACCATATTTTTGTTTGACGTAATCAATCACGCGATCTCGGCCCTCTTGGCAGAAGTCGATATCAAAGTCAGGCATCGAGACACGATCAGGATTTAAAAAACGCTCAAAAAGAAGTTGATATTGAATAGGATCAAGATCGGTAATCCCTAAACTATAGGCGACTAACGACCCTGCACCGGATCCTCGACCAGGACCGACAGGCACACCATTATTTTTAGCCCAATTGATAAAGTCAGCCACAATTAAGAAATACCCTGCAAAACCCATTTGATTAATGATGGACGTTTCAAAAAGTATACGTGCCTCATACGCTTCTCTTACTTCATTTCGTTTTGATTCAACTGGAAAAAGTTCTTTTAAGCGAACCTCTAATCCTTTTTTAGATTCAGAAATTAAAAAGTCTTCGAGCTTTTCTTGGTTGGGGGTGGGGAAATCAGGTAAGTAATTTTTACCTAAAGTAAATTCAAAGTTACAACGCTTTGCAATCTCGACCGAATTTTGAAGCGCTTCTGGAATATCAGCAAACAAAGCTGCCATTTCATTTTCATTTTTAAAATACTGTTCATGTGAAAATAATTTAGGTCGACGGTGATCCGCCATGATGTAACCCTCAGCGATACAAGTTCTCGCTTCATGGGCTCTATAATCATCTTGATCCATAAATTGAATCGGTTGGGTCGCGACCACAGGAATTTCTAAACTTTGGGCTAGATTTAAAGATTGATTGATAAAATGTGTTTCATTTTTTTTATCATCTCCTTCAGCAATGCGCTGAATCTCCATATAGAAACGATTTTTAAAGTGGGTTGCCCAATCTTTAATAGCATTGATGGCCATATCCGTATGTTCTTGGAGGATCGCTTGACCGACATCGCCCATGACACCGCCTGAGAGAATAATGAGACCTTCGTTCTTTTCAAGTAACCAAGATTTTTTGATTTCGGCTCGACCGCGATATTGATTTTCTAAATAAGCGCGTGTGAGCATTTTGGAGAGTGCAAGATAGCCTTTATCATTTTGGCAGAGCACCAATATGCGATAAGGCTGATCACGATTGATTTCATTTTCAATCCAAAGGTCTGCGCCCAAAAGAGGCTTAATCCCTTTTTCGCGGGCCTTCTTGTAAAACTTCACCAAACCAAACACATTATTTAAATCCGTGAGCGCTAATGCCGGCATGTTTTCATCAAATGCCTTGTCCACATAGTCATCAATGCGCACAATGCCATCGGTGATGGAGTATTCGCTATGACACCTTAAATGAACAAATGAGACGGGATGAGCTTCTGACATGACTCTATTTTAAAGGATGAATGACTTAAAAATTTACGCTTACTCACAAAAAAATGCTTGATCTACCCATAAAAAATTAACTCATGTATATTGTCAACTATTACTCAATTTTTAAGGGATATACATCATGGCAGTCACACTCAAAGGAGGTCCAGTCAATATAGGTGGTCAATTTTTAAGCAAAGGACAAAAAGCGCCTGACTTTAATCTTGCAGATAAAACACGTGCTAATGTGGGCTTAAGTCATTTTGCAGGTAAACGTAAAGTGCTGAATATTTTCCCGAGTGTGGATACACCGACCTGTGCGACTTCTGTCAGAAAATTTAATGAAGCGGCAGCTAAACTCAATAACACGGTCGTATTATGTATCTCAGCGGATCTTCCTTTTGCACAAAATCGTTTTTGCGGTGCTGAAAAAATTGAGAATGTACAAACGCTATCTTCATTCCGTAATACGAAAAAATTTGCAACTGATTTTGGTGTATCCATTGAAGACACAAGCTTAGCGGGATTAACATCACGCGCTGTCATCGTGCTCGATGAAAATAATGTGGTACTTCATAGTGAACTCGTATCAGAAATCACCGAAGAACCTAATTACGAAGCCGCCTTAAACGTACTTTAATGTTTTGGTTTTCTATTGCTACCCGCCACCATTTTAATTTCAAATAAGCGACACTCTAATGCCCCGTTATATAACGGGGTTTTTTTTGAGGGTTTCAATCGCATGTCTTTAGGCATTTCAAGATCAGCGGTTAAAAAATAAGTATCCCAGCCACCAAAGGATTCTTTCATATGCTTCGCCCAAATGGGATAGACTTCTTTTAAATCTTCATCCTCCCCAATACGTTGACCATAAGGTGGATTCGTCACAAGCACGCCTTCAGATCGAGGAGGTTCGAGTTTGATAAAATCACTTTGCATCACCTTTGCCACTTCTTCTAAACCTGCTACTTTTAAATTATGACGTGCAACCCTGACCGCTCTTAAATCCATATCCGATCCGTAGATTTCTAAAAATTCAATCGGCTTCATTTGATCTATGGCTTCTCTTTCAATTTTTTTCCAAAGTGTTTCATCAAATGATTTGAGATGTTGAAAACCAAAGTGACGTTTCAATCCAGGCGACTGGTTCACTGCCATCATGGCCGCTTCAATTAAAAAAGTACCACTGCCACACATCGGATCTAAAAAGGGTGTGCCTGATTTCCAACCGGATAGCATAATAATCCCTGCTGCTAAATTTTCTCGTAACGGGGCGATCACACTCACATCGCGAAAACCTCTTTGATAAAGGGGGGCGCCTGAAGTATCTAAATAAAGTTGATATTGATTTTGTGTGAGATAAGCATGAATACGAATATCAGGATCTCTGACACTGACGGATGGTCTTGAATCTCCCTCTTCCCGAAAACGATCACATACCGCATCTTTAATACGAAGGGTGACAAAGTCTAAACTTTTTAAAGGGCACTTGACCCCAGTCACTTTGACGCGAATGGTTTGGTTCACTTTAAACCATGAAGGCCAATGAAGTTTAAACGTGGCTTTATAAATATCTTCTTCAGTTATATATATACCTTGACCTACACGAGATAAAACGCGCGTGGCGATGCGCGAATGCAAATTCACACGATACATAGTCTCTAAGCTACCTTCAAAAGAAACACCGCCATCGGTTGCTATGATTTTATTGGCTTGATTGTGAGAGAGTTCATCAACTAATAAGGCTTCCAAACCTCTTGGGCACGTAGCGAAAAATTGATAATTCAAATCTTGATACCTTTTAAAAAATTAACGATCAAATTGAAGTGTATGCGATGGTTGATGATTATGAAGCATAAGCTGATTAAAGAATGCTAAAAATTCAAGTCCGTATGTTTTCTCAAGTGATTTCGCTTTTAATCTTAGAGTCTTCACATCAAGTTCACACGGTCTATCAAGAAATCCTAATACGATTTGGTTGCCTGGTTTGCCTGAAGGAATCACTAAAATAAGATCATCAAAAACACGACGCATGCGGTCAATGTAAAGATCATAATGGGGATCGCTCGCCCATATATTCATCACAAAGATACCGTGGACTCGTAAAGTGGATTTACATACATCAAAAAATGAAAGGCTTCTAAAGTTTCGAGGAATACCCTCAGGATCAAAAGCGTCAATCATCAATATATCTGTCGACTGCGGATGCTCTTTCATATAAGGAATCCCGTTGCCATGAATCACTCTGAGTGACTTATCATTAGGTGGCAAATGAAACATTTGATGCGCGACACTTATCACTTTTCTATGAATCTCCACCACAGTCGATTTCATGTCAGGTAAAAAACGATGAATAAATTTAGGAATCGATGCCCCACCTAAACCAATTAATAAAATCTTCTTTGGATGAGGATGAAAAAGTAAAAACATCATCATAGCCCTGGTATAAGTGAGCTCTAAATGAAAAGGTTTTTTTATGCGCATCGAACTTTGAATCGCGTGAGATGCAAAATGAAGGGAACGAACACCTTCAGATTCACTGACATCAATACTGATGTCATCATCCATCACTTTTTCAAAAAATATTTTTTTAAATAAATCTCTCATACGTAATAAGGAATATCGTCCAATGCTTTTTCTAATCGTTTAAGGGACACAGGGTATGCCGTTTTTAAATCCTGCGCAAATAATGACACGTGAAGCTCTTCAATCTGCCATTGAAAATCTTTTAAGGCTTTGGGTGGAGTCATTTTTTTAGAGGTATAAGGCTTTAATCTCGCATCGAGCAATTGATGAATACGGTCAATATCTTTTTGTAATAATGCATCTTTGTCCACTCTTGAAGCATATTTTTCAATACGAATCTTCAGTGCTTTTAAATAGCGTGGTAGATGGGAAAATACATGGGAGGGTGTCGTTAAAATAAATTCATTATGTATTAAAAAATGCATGCGATTAATAAAAATGGATTCTGATCTTTTTTGTATCGGGGTAAGTTTATTTAATAGTTCTTTTAACTGATGATAATACGTCGCACTTAAATGAATGGTATCTAACATAGCCTTCATCGTTTGCGGCAACACATGTTTCATGTTTTTTACAAGCGATAAAAAATCGCTCGCATTTCGGGGCATAACCTCCTCATGGCTTAGGGCTGAATCTAAAACCATTTCAATCACATCACTTCTTAATTCATCAGGTTCAATCATATCTCTTAGATAAATCTGTGCTTCTTTCAGCTGATTTAATTCTTTTTCAAGTTGCTTGAGTTGAGGCTTTAATTCAAAACTTAATAATCTCAACACCCCTTGACGATGTGATTGTTTCATCTCTTCTTCTGAGACAAAGACACGAATCGATACCGACTCATCTTCATCCGATAACCCTACAAAACCTTTGTAATCTTTTTGATGTGCATTTAAATCGAGCGTATTCGGTAACGCATCAAAATCCCACCGTTTTAAATTGAATCGCTCAATCCCATTTGTCTTTTCATTCCTTTTAACATGCACCTGAGGCTTCACTGAATTTTTTAGAAGATTTAAATCACGTCCTTGAATGACGATCTCATTTTTTTGATTTATGACTTCAATATTCATAAAACAATGACGAGGTAGACTTTCAATCTCATCTTGATCGATCATGTAAGGCTCTTTCGTTTTTTTTAAAATAAAATCACTGATCGATTGAAATAAATGATGATACGTTTTGTATTGCGTTAAGAATTCTGTCACGCTATCTGCAAGTGGCAAAAGTTGTATGCGTATATGTTTAGGGAGTGACTTAAAAATACAATTCAATTTTTCACGAATCATGCCAGGCACCAACCACTGCAATCTATTTAAATCTAATTGATGAAAATCTATTTCAGAAATCATAGCTGTCACGCCGTCGTCCATATGGCCTGGCTCAAAACGGTATTTGAGTGGGATCATGACGCCATCTATATCTAGAGTTTCGGGGTATTGAACTTCTGTAATCTCATTCGCATCCCTTTTCATAAGGAGTGCTTTGGTGAGGAACAAAGCCTTAGGCTCTTTGACTTCAATCTCGCGACGCCAATCCTCAAATCCATCACCATTGATAATCCCTGGCGGGATTTTTGTATCATAAAACTGAAAAAGATCCTCTTCATTGACTAATACATCAAGACGTCTTGCTTTATGTTCGAGAAGTTCAACCTCACTGATTAAATCTTGGTTATGTTTCCAAAATATTCCTTTTGAGACGTAACCCCCTTGGACTAAACCTTGCCTAATGAATATCTCGCGCGCAATTTCAGGATTGATGGGGCCAAAGTGCACATTCCTTTTTGGCACAATCGTGAGCCCATAAAGTGAAATTCTTTCGTGGGCATTCACACGCGCTAATTTAGTGTCCCAATAAGGATCGGTATGATGATGTTCCACTAAATGGTGACTTAAAGATTCAATCCATGTCACATCAATTTCGGCTGCTGTTCTCGCATATAGTTTTGTGGTGTCGACAAGCTCTGCGGCCATGACCCATTTGGATTTTCTTCTTTTAATATTAGACCCAGGCGATAAATGAAAATGAATATTTCTAGCGCCCACATAAGAATCATCCTCGAGTGCTTTTGTGCCAATATTACCTAAAAGGCCAGATAATATAGAGCGATGAATCTGCATATAATTCGCTGGTATCTCATTCATTTTAAAGTGCATCTCTAATAAGAGTTCTCGAATTTGTTCATAGAGATCTCGCCACTCACGCATCCTTAAGTAAGATAAGAAATGGGCATGACATAATTTTCTTAACTGATTTTGTGAAGTCCTCTTCTGAATTGCTTCATCAAAAAATGTCCAGAGTTTTAAGTAAGACACAAAATCAGATTTTTCATCAAAGAATCTAACTTGCGCCGCTTCGCTTTCGGCTTTTTTATCCAAGGGTCGCTCCCTTGGATCTTGAATACTTAAAGCGCTCACAATAATAAGAAGTTCAGACAATGCATTTTCTTTTTTAGCCAGAAGGAGCATGCGACCTAATCTAGGATCCATGGGGAGCTTCGCTAAATCTCGACCGATCGGCGTTAATTCATAGTGGTCATTCACAGCACCTAATTCTTGCAATAACAAATAACCATCCTGAATAAATCGGCGACTGGGCGGCTGTATAAAAGGGAACTGTGATACATCGCCTAAATGAAGTGATGCCATTTTTAAAATGACAGAGGCTAATGATGATCGATAAATTTCAGGATCTAAGAATAAAGGTCTCGCATTAAAATCCTCTTCGGAATAAAGTCTCACACAAATACCATCCGAGACACGTCCGCATCGACCACTTCGCTGTTTGGCTGACGCTTGAGAAATCTTTTCAATCTGTAATTGTTCCACTTTGTTTCTGGTGCTATAGCGATTCACTCTCGCAATACCAGGATCGATCACATATTTAATACCAGGGACGGTGAGGGATGTCTCAGCAACATTCGTTGACAAAATAATACGTCGTCCGTTCGAACCTCTAAATATTTTTTGTTGTTCATCATAAGAGAGTCTTGCAAAAAGAGGGAGTACTTCATAATGGGGTGGCAATTTAGCTTTCAAGAAATCAGCCACATCTCTAATTTCTCTCTCACCGGGTAAAAAAATCAGTGTATCGCCACCTACTTTTGAAAAATCTTTCACAACATCAAGAATGGCCTCTTCAATTTTTTCTTCTTGATCATCTTCATCTTTGACTTCCAAAGGTCGATAACGAATTTCAACAGGATATGTGCGGCCTGATACTTCAATAATAGGTGCATCATTAAAGTGTTTTGAGAAACTCTCCACATCAATCGTGGCACTGGTAATAATAATTTTTAAATCTGAGCGTCTAAGGGTGAGTTGCTTTAAATAGCCTAAAAGAAAATCAATATTCAGACTCCGCTCATGCGCCTCATCAATAATAATGGTGTCGTATTGTTTTAGATCAGGATCAGTTTGTGTCTCTGCCAAGAGAACACCATCGGTCATGACTTTAATGAGTGTTTGTGGAGACACTTTATCTGCAAATCGAATCTTAAAACCTACCACATCACCTAAGGGCACTTTAAGTTCTGATGCGATACGAGAGGCCACCGATCTTGCAGCGATGCGTCTTGGTTGTGTATGGCCAATGAGGCCTTTAATACCACGGCCCAGCTTCAAGCATATCTTAGGGAGTTGTGTGGTTTTACCTGAACCTGTTTCACCACAGAGAATCACAACCTGATGTTTTAGAATCGCCTCATGAATCTCTTTGATTCTTTGTGAAACGGGGAGTACTTCTGGAAACTCTATGGATGACAGGCTCACGAATCGAGCCTGTCTTGATGCTTCTATCGCTAAATTTTTATCTTGCTTATTTGATGTTACATTCACAATTTAAAAATTACTGCTTCACGCAATCTTCAAATCCTGAATTGCCACCTTTGAATTGTGGTTCATAATAAAACTTATGAAACTGCCATTGGCCTTTTGCATTTTTTGTAAACTGCGCAATGCCTGTGCCAAAATCATGCGTCGATTGATTTTCTAATGCAAAATATATCGCAGCATTTAAGCCATTGGCTGCCATATGGCCTGGATACTTACCAAAACCAGGTACCTCAAGTAGAAAATCATAGCTTCCATACTGAGCCTGGCTATGTTCTTTTTTTAATTTTATGGTCACTTTGCCTTTGTATGCACCTTCGTGCGTATCATTGCCAGTACATTGATACACACCCGTAAAATCAGGGCCTGAAAATGCCGGGTTTTTGCTTGCAGCAAACCCTAATGATGAGATCATCAAAAAAATAAAACTTACCATAAAACGCATACAGCTCTCCTTTATGAAATGATGGGTAAAAATCTAGACTTCAAAGATGCTAGATGACATGTTTTTAAAATTTCTTCTAACCGATCTAATGCCATTTTTTTAGGTTGATGAATATTTTCAGCCAAGATGAGCTCATTTTTCATGGAATGTTCCCAACCGACTAACTCAGTGACGGTCACTTTATAACCCATACCTTCCAACAATAAGCATCTTAATACATTCGTGAGATGACTTCCAAACTCTCTCGTATGAATGGGATGTCGCCATAATTCGGATAATGTATATTTTAATTGATCTGATTTTTCTGATCTTAAACTTTTTGATACTTCTGCTTGGCAACAGGGAATGAGCACCATATATTGTGCCTCTTTTTTAAGTCCAAAAAAAATAGCATCATCGGTGGCCGTATCACATGCATGAAGCGCTGTGACTATGTCTACCTTATTGGGGAGGCTCGAATCTTCTAATGAATTTTTTATATCAGATGCAATAAAATGCATACGATCAAATTTTAAAGTTTTCGCTAATGGGAGCGCTTTCTCAATCAACTCAGATCGATGCTCGATGGCATAAAGCTCACCACCTTTTTCTTTTAAAAAAAGATCATACAAAATAAAGCCTAAATAAGACTTCCCAGCGCCATGATCCACTAAAGTAAAGTGAGGATTCATCGCTAGCGCTTTTTCTAAATAAGGCTCGATCAATTGGTAGAGATGATAAACTTGTTTTAATTTCCGCCTTGAATCCTGATTCATTCGCCCATCGCGCGTCAGAATATGAAGCGCTTTAAGCAGCTCAATGGATTGTTGGGGTTTGATGTCTTTTAAATCTTCCATAACCTCATCAGTTTAACGTATGCGTGAAGACTTATGACAGAGTAAAATGATGCTGATTAAATGAAAGATCAATCATGAGTATTCAGTGGTTCCCAGGACACATGGTGGCAGCGCAAAAAAAAGCGGCCGAAACCATGGAATTTACCGATGTGGTCATCGAAGTATTAGATGCCAGAATCCCTGGTGCGTCTCAAAATCCCATGATTAGAGAGCTTGGTGCTGCGCGTCAACGTGCCCATCTTAAGATACTCAATAAATCTGACTTAGCGGATCCAAAGATTACCGAGCAATGGATTCAATATTTCAATAAGATGCCGCATACAAAAGCGATAGCGATCTCATGCAAAAAAGCGAATGAGCCCAAAAAAATTCTTAACATTTGTCAAACATTGGCACCTCACCGAGGCGATCCAATAAAACCCCTTCGTATGATGATTATGGGTGTGCCTAACGTTGGGAAATCCACACTCATGAACGCAATTCTTAATCGTCGCATTGCTAAAGTAGGTGATGAACCTGCCATCACTAAACAACAGCAGCGTCATCAAATCAATGATCACATGATTTTGGTCGATACCCCAGGCATGATGTGGCCCAAAATTCGCTACTCCTCGGATGGTGATTTATTAGCTGCCAATAACAATATAGGTAAGAATGCCTATTACGAAGAAGAGGTCGCTGAAAAATTAGGCAACATTATTCTCGAAGCATATCCAGCATTGATTAAAGCGCGCTACAAACTCGAAGATTTAAAAATGGATGCTATTGAACTTTTAGAATGGATCGCCAAGAAAAAAGGGTTCCCCCTCAAAAATCATGGGGTCGATTTAGAAAGAGCCGCGTCAACTTTATTGAATGATTATCGGCAAGGTTTATTAGGTCGTATGAGTTTAGAAACGCCTTCATCCAGAATGCTGATGATGAGTCGCCAGACATTACCTCAAGAAGAAGCGCTAGACAGCGACCTTTAAGCTTTCAAGCGTTTTAAATTTTCCTGCAGCATAAGAGGCTGCAAATGCATTGGGTTTCACCATGGGAATGACATTACATGTGCCACGAATATAACCAATGGCCTCATGGATCACACAATTAGATCCAAACATCTCATCTGGATTAATATCGAGATGAACTTCAACAGTTCTTTCCTCTAATATATCTGCTAATTTAAGATACAAGTCCGATACCTTATACACCTCATTCATTAAACGATAGCGCGGTTTATTTTGTTTTTGGTCATAGTCCCTCTCTCGAACTACTTCACCAAAAATTTTGCATCCATTATTTCCATTGATATGAACCACAATGGCCATCACATAATCTGCATACCAATCATTTCCAATTCTAATTCTTTCTGAATCACAGCCAATATAAATTTTTGACGCTATGGTTTGCGCCTCAATAAAAACTCGCACTTCTTCTAGATTTATTTTTTTCATCATATATTCAATCATATTAGAGAGACTTCTATTCAATAGCAAATGTTCATCTTAATTTTTTATAGGGGGAGTTAACCCATAAAAATTTGTAGTCACGCCAATACTATAAGTCATTGATTATCTTTTTTATATAACTTCATTAAAGTTTTAATGCCTTTAATAATTAAGAAAGCAATAAGGCCGGCATTAATAATGTAAAAAATAATGATTGAAATATCTATCAAATTAATTTTTGATATCCATCCCAAAAAGTCTTCTATGATTTGCATAATAAAATCTACCTATATGTAATTATTTTAACGTCTTCGCTTTTTCCACGTGTAAGCTGAACCATCGGGGCATTTTCCGTCAAGCACAGCATCCACACCAAATAGCCCTATAATTTCAATGCCATGGCCTTCAATAGTGACTAACTGATTCATTTCTTTGGCCAATTTTAAGGCCTCATCCAGCGTTAAGGCTTCAATATTTTTGATTTTACTCTTAACTTTATACATGCTCTTTTTAAAACACAGGGTATAGTTATTCTAACTTATGAAATATTTTACTTTTTTCTTTTATTCTTGTTTTTTTATGATAGTGACAAGTCATGCAGCAAATGATTCACATTGTTATGCTATTAAAAACACGGATCAAAAAAATTTCTGTCTTGCCCTTGTAAAAAAAAAGGATTCATACTGCTATAACATTCGTGAGTCTGATTCAAAGCATATGTGTGTAGCACAAATCAAGAATCAGAAAAGCTATTGTTATAGTATTCAATCGCATGATGTGAAGAATCACTGTTTAGCTTTATTGAAATAAGACCTCTATGAAAAAACTTTATTTACTTGTGATTCTTTGCTTAACAAGTTCATCAGCTCATGCCGCGTGGATAAAAGTTTGGGAGTCTGATGCGAGCCAACATTTTGTTCAATCCGAAACTGTGAAAAACAAAAATCAATTAGCGAGTTTTTGGCTGTTAACAAATCATAATGCAATAGATGAATCTGGTTATTTGTCTTACAAACAAAAAATTGAAATGGATTGCGGATATAATCAGTTAAGGTTAGTTGCACAGATTGGTTATGAGGAAGCAATGGGTTTAGGACGATCTCATCGCTTTCGCAAGGCTTATGAAGAATGGGAAGAAATTCTCCCAGATAGCCTTGGTGGCGAACTTTATAAGTATCTATGTTTTAAAAAATAAAATCAATAAATTAGGTGTATGACTTAAATATATTCTTTATAACTTTGAAAAATCAATTTTTTTAACAACATTTTTGGTAATCACTTTAACTAATTCAGCGATTGCGTCATCAAATATTTTTTTCGTTTCTTCTAAAAGGGCATCATCTCCAATAGGAGGCGGCAATACATAACTATCTTCTTCAATAGTAGCCATAATCTTGTTTGTTTTTTTATCAAAAATCCTAATTGCGATGCTCGTTGTAATTTCGTCGGTAAGAAATTGTTTATTCACTGTAAATTCTTTAATTCCAAATTCACAGATATATTCTGATGTATCCGATGGGTTAAATTGATAGGTTATATTTTGATCTTTCAGCCATTCTTTGTAATTTTTTAAATCTTTATGATTAGAAATGACCTTAATCGATTTGAATTTATGAAGCGTCGCAAACTCACTTTCCAAACCTTGAGCAAAATTTTGAATAAGTGAATCGATATCAATATTATTTTTGACTTGATTTGTCTGTTTTTCTTTAGTCACACTCTCTTCAAAGATTGAACCAAAGTATCCTAACCAAAAACCGCTTCTATCACTCACTCCTTTAATTTGAGGTGAAGTCACATTGACAATGGATAACTCAGCCTGAGAAAAATCTCTCGCATAACTTATATGAGTTATGAAAAACAACAATAATAGGATTTTCTTCATCAGTATCTTTTGCATATATTTGTGTTGCCCTCTTGATGATTAAGAAATACGTCATAGCTTTATGATAAAAACTACAAATTTATAATACCTAATTGATCTGATGTTGAATGAGATAGATAAAATTAAATATTAATAACCGTATCTTCGATCTTGACCCTGTCTCATTTGCTCTTGCTCAAGTTTTGTCTCTTCCTGTTGTCTTCTAATTTTTTCTTGCTGAGGTTTCAATAGTTCTTGTTGATTTTTCATGCGCTCCATAAAGTTTCCATTATCAAGACATTGTCTATAGGCTTCTTCTGATTGATTATCAACTGAAGTGGAGGGCATGACACAAATTGCTTCTGATACAAAGGGAGTATAAAAAAGTAACACCACAATAAATTTTTTCATTGACACTTGCTAACCTTCCATATTTTTACTTACTTGGGACCCTCGACATGAGTTGAGCTTATGACACTATTTTTATAAATAAAAATTAATTATATTTTAAGTCTTGTTTTTATAAAATAAATTATTTTAGTTTCAACATTTATAGTGTAAAGTACTCGGTAGTTTATTTATCACAAAAAACAAGGTAAGAGCAGCAATAATGTTCACAAGACATCAAATAACATTGGTGTCAAATCCAGTTTGTTCTAGACCAGTTAACAACCTAATAGAAGCTGATTTTCAATTCTACGACAAGGACGGATTTGAACTCAATATAGCAGAGCAGAAATTTTATTCTGCTATGGGGCATCCTATTAATTATCCTATTTTAAATCACCGTTGCTGGCAAGAACCTTGGTTTGAGCTTGACGATGATAAGATTACTGACCTTATTTTAGATCATTCTATGTTTTTATGCCGATGTGCCTACGATAATGCAGCCTCAAACCAACTCAAAAGTTTAAGGAATAAATTTCCTCTAGCTGATTATCTACTCAGATCAAAACAAAAATGGGGATTTGATTTTGCACTTGATGCAGTTGCTGCCAATGGTACAGTTTTCGAAGTGTTACATATTGAATACGACAACTATAATTTTGAATATTTCAAAAATAAAATGTTAATATTTGAATGGGCGATACAGCACATAGATTGGAGAGACGCTGCTCGGAGAGTCTGGGCTCACAAAGATAAATGGAAAAGTATGAGAGGATTTGAGCAGAATAACTGGAAAGCCAACTATTTAATCAATTGGAATAAAGCAGAATACACAGAGAAAACAATATAAATATACAGAGTTATTATTGGACCTTTATGTATGTAAATGCCTCCCCACCCTGACTCGAACAGGGATCTAAACCTTAGGAGTGTCTTGTTCTATCCTGTTGAACTATGGGGAGAATCTTGATTATACAATTGATCATACCCTTATTTCTTACTTTAGTTTTATGTCTTAATTGTATTTTTTCCCACTCATTTAGTTAAGTATATTTTATTTTTTTAAAAAAGTTTTAAGTAAATGAATTCCAAAACTCACTCCAAATCCATTGACTTCGCTTACTGCGGCACCTAGGCCAGCCTTTCGATTGCTTGATGAGAGATCGGTGTGTAACCAAGGAACATTTTTTTCAATAAATCGATTTAAAAAACGTGCAGCGTGGATATGGTCCGCACCACCCTCTAGTGTGCATTGTTTGATATCGGCAATCCCGCTTTCCAAATCTTCTTCATAATCTTCATCAAATGGAAATGCAGTAACACGCTCCCCTGCATCACTTCCAGCACGTACCGCTAAACATGATAGCTCAGGTCGATTCGATATCACTCCACTATAACGGTCACCTAATGCTGTTGCCATACTGCCAGTGAGTGTTGCAAAATCCATCATCATGTCAGGTTTCAAGCGAGACGCTAGTGTTAAAGTATCTGCTAAGACCATACGCCCTTCTGCATCAGTATGCATAATCTCAATCGTGGTGCCGTTAAGCGATTTCACCACATCATTTTGTTTATAGGCTTTAGGTCCAATATGGTTTTGTGCAATTGCTAACCAACAATCAACTTGAATGGGCAATTTTAAAAGGGTTGCAGTTAATAAAATACCAAGAGAGACTGCTGAACCATTCATATCCTCATGCATACCATGCATATAGCGTGCAGGTTTTAGATTGTGTCCGCCTGTGTCAAAACAAATGCCTTTACCAATCACAGCAATCGTTTTTTTAATTTGTTTAGGTTTATAAGTGAGGTGCACAATGGCTGCGTCTTGCGGTTCAGAACCTTGGCCCACGGCTACAAAGGAACCTGCACCCATCTTTTTTAATTTTTTCATATCAAACTCCTCTAATTTCCAGCCGTTTGATTTTGCGAGTGATTTAATTTTTGAGCGGTATATCGAAGGTGTGAGCTCATTGGGGGGCAACATCGTAAGTTCACGTGTCAAAGTATTACCACGGACAATCGCGATTTCATCACTAAATTTATCTTGTATCTCAACTCCAAATAATTTAATCGATTTGATATTTTTTTTAAGATTTTCTTTCTTTCGACTAGGTAAAGTTTGACTATTCATAAGTGCCACATAAATAGCAGCACGTGCATTTTGTTCTTTTAAATCTTCCCTACCAAATATTCCGATGGTAAGCATTGGAGGATTTTCAGAAAGCAAAGGTTGTAGTGCTTTTCGGATGAGAGTGTGCCTTTGAAAGGTATTCTTTTTTTTATCTAACACGACAAAACTTAAAAAATGTCCGCCCTGAATCTCCATCGTAATAGGCGATTTAGCTAAACTCTCCATTTTTTTATCTATTCGCTTAAGTTTTAGTTCAAGCTCTTTATGAAAAGGAAAAGTTTTTAAGGTTACACTATCCAACACAACAAGATGATGACTCCCTTTGATGTTTTTTTCTGTCGCTAAACCTCTTTTTTGTACAATTTGAATCGCCATATGCTTTTAATCCTTCAATGAACGTGCTATTAAAAAATATCAATAAAATCAATAGAATATTACTTTTATTTACACTTTTAACTTACTTTTTTACTTGACCCAAAGCCTTAAAAACGCCAAACTTGAAGCTATATGAGTTCATTCAACGCGTTATCACTCACAAAATATAGAACCCCCTTTGGCACTAGGTAAATAAAGCATCTATTATACCGTTAGCGTCCTTATTAAAAATTCTGGAGTTATATTAAAACATGGCATCTATACCTGATATCGACAATCAAGAAACGCAAGAGTGGCTTGATGCTCTTAATGCCGTCATTGAAACGGAAGGTATTGAACGTGCTCACTTCTTGATTGAGTCTATGATTGATCAAGCGCGTCGATCTGGGGCTAATTTGCCATATAACGCGACCACCGCTTACCTGAACACTATACCGACGCATCTTCAGCAACGCCATCCAGGTAATCCTGATATGGAACGTCGTATTAAGGCTCTCATTCGATGGAATGCAGTCATGACCGTATTGCGTGCGAATGAAAAATCACCAGGTGTCGGGGGTCATATTGCAAGCTTCCAATCGGCAGCCACCTTATATGATGTAGGGTTTAATCATTTCTTTAGGGCGGCGAATGATAAATTCCAAGGTGACCTTGTCTATTTCCAAGGTCACTCATCCCCTGGTGTGTATGCAAGAGCTTATCTAGAGGGTCGTATCTCAGAAGAACAGCTCTCTAATTTCCGCATGGAAACAGGGGGCAAGGGATTATCGAGCTATCCTCACCCGTGGCTCATGCCTGATTTCTGGCAGTTCCCCACGGTATCGATGGGTTTAGGCCCTATCATGGGCATTTATCAAGCGCGATTCTTAAAATACCTACACGATCGTGGTATTGCGGATACTTCCGATCGTAAAGTATGGGTGTTCTGTGGTGATGGCGAGATGGACGAGCCTGAATCATTGGGTGCGATTTCATTAGCGTCTCGTGAGAAACTTGATAACCTCATTTTTGTGGTGAACTGTAACTTACAACGTCTCGATGGTCCTGTGCGTGGTAACGGCAAGATTATTCAAGAACTTGAATCTGATTTTAGAGGTTCAGGTTGGAATGTGATTAAAGTGATTTGGGGCTCTTACTGGGATCCCTTAATCGCGATGGATAAAACAGACCTACTCAAAAAGCGTATGGAAGAATGCGTAGATGGTGAGTACCAAAACTTTAAAGCGAAAGGTGGCGCCTACACACGCGAACATTTCTTTGGTAAATATCCAGAATTAAAAGAGATGGTCACTGCCATGTCAGATCAAGATATTTGGCGTTTAAATCGGGGTGGACATGATCCTCATAAGGTATATGCAGCTTATGCCGCAGCGACATCTCACAAGGACCAACCTTCTGTCGTCTTGGCAAAAACGGTCAAAGGTTATGGCATGGGCGATGCAGGTGAGGGACAAAATATTACGCACCAACAAAAGAGCATGGACATTAGTTCTTTAAAAGCTTTCCGTGATCGTTTTGATTTGCCGATTTCAGATGAGGATGTTGAAAAATTATCTTTCTATAAACCAGCATCGGATTCACCTGAAATTAAATACATGATAGAAAGACGTGATGCGCTCGGTGGTTTTGTACCGCAACGAAAACGTAAAGGTAATGCCCTTAAAACACCACCACTCTCGACTTTTGAAAATATGTTAACCGCAACAGGAGAACGCGAGATCTCAACAACGATGGCATTCGTAAGAATTCTTTCTACGCTTGTACGTGACAAAGAGCTCGGTAAATATGTTGTACCGATTGTGCCCGATGAAGCGCGCACCTTTGGTATGGAGGGTATGTTTAGACAACTCGGTATTTACTCTTCCGTCGGTCAATTGTATGAACCGCAAGATTCAGATCAAGTGATGTTCTATAAAGAACAACGAGACGGTCAGATTCTAGAAGAAGGTATTAATGAAGCGGGCTCATTTTCATCTTGGATAGCCGCAGCGACTTCCTATACCGTCAACGGCATTCAAATGATTCCGTTTTATATTTTCTACTCCATGTTTGGTTTCCAACGTATTGGAGATCTTGCATGGGCAGCGGGTGATTCTCGCGCGCGCGGATTCTTACTCGGGGCGACTGCAGGTCGCACCACATTGAATGGCGAGGGCTTACAACATGAAGATGGTCATAGTCAATTGATGGCCGCTATGATTCCTAATTGCGTTTCTTATGATCCCACTTTTTCATACGAACTTGCTGTGATTATGCAAGACGGTTTAAAACGTATGATTGAGAATCAAGAAGATGTGTTCTATTACATTACCCTCATGAATGAAAATTATAGCCACCCTGAAATGCCTAAAGGGGTTGAGGCGAACATCATCAAGGGTATGTATGTATTCTCCACTTCAAAAATCAAGGGTGAGAAAGTGCAACTCATGGGTAGTGGTGTCATTCTTCGTGAAGTGATTGAAGCACAAAAAATCTTAGAAAATGATTATGGTGTGTCAGCCGATGTGTGGAGTGTCACAAGCTTTAATGAGCTTCGTAAGGATGCATTAGAGATAGATCGTTGGAATCGTATGAATCCTGATAAGCCCCAAAAAGAATCCCATATTACAAAACTTCTTAAAAAAGCAGAGGGTCCTATCATTGCATCGACCGATTATATGAAATCGTTCGCAGAACAAATCGCTGTCTTTTTACCACACACATTTGTAGCGCTAGGCACCGATGGGTTTGGACGCTCTGACTCAAGAGAAAATTTACGTCAGTTCTTTGAAGTTGATCGTCATTATGTCGTGGTCGCCACACTTAAAGCATTAAGTGATGAAGGTAAGATCAAATCATCTATCGTGACTGATGCGATTAAGAAATTTAAACTTGATCCTAATAAACCTAATCCGGTGACTCAGTAAATATGGCCATTGAAAAAATACTCGTACCCGATATAGGTAACTTCGACAGTGTCGATGTGATTGAAGTCATTGCGAAGGTCGGCGACTCGATCAAAAAAGATGATCCATTGATCACACTCGAATCCGATAAAGCGTCGATGGATATTCCAGCACCAAGTAATGGTGTGGTGAAAGAGATTCTTTTAAAAGTGGGTGACAAAATAAAACAAGGCTCACCTATTTTGATGCTTGATATTGTGGATTCAAACAAAAAAACAGAAGTAAAAGAAGAAATAAAAGAAGTTAAAAAAGAAGAGACACCAAAAGCTTCCATTCCTGAACCCACACGTCCAGCACCAGAGCCTCCTCAAAAAATTAAGCCACAACAAACACCTGCACCGATAGGCGACAGTGTTGTCGTAGCCCCCAATAAAAAATCGCACGCAAGTCCCTCGGTCAGAAAATTTGCGCGTGAGCTGGGTGTCAATTTGGCATTCGTTCAAGGATCAGGCCCTAAAAATCGCATTCTTGAATCTGATGTACAAAGCTATGTGAAAGGTGAGTTAGCACGACCTCGCACCGACAATATGGGTAATGCACCGACCGTGATGCCCATGCCTGTCATTGACTTTAGTCAGTATGGTGACATTGAAACTAAACCGCTTTCAAAAATTAAAAAACTATCAGGTGCGAATCTGCATCGCAATTGGGTGACGGTACCACATGTCACGCAATTTGATCAAGCCGATATTACCGATCTCGAAGCGTTCAGAAAATCCATGCAATTAGATGCTGAGAAAAAAGGTGTCAAGCTCACTCTTCTCGCTTTCCTTATGAAAGCATGTGTGAATGCACTTAAAACGTATCCAAACTTTAATGCATCACTTTCCGCTAACGGTGATGAACTCATTTTAAAGAGTTATTACAACATCGGTTTTGCATGTGATACCCCTGATGGTTTAATAGTACCTGTCGTACGTGATGTTCACCAAAAAGATGTGCTTGATATTGCAAAAGACTTAGGTGAACTCTCTGCGAAAGCACGTGAACGTAAACTTAAACTCGATGAAATGCAAGGTGGATGCTTTTCGATTTCAAGTCTAGGAGGTATTGGTGGCACAAAATTTACGCCGATTATTAATTGTCCTGAAGTCGCGATTCTTGGAATATCAAGATCATCGATGGAACCCATCTATGATCCCAAAACAAAAACATTTGAAGCAAGGCTTATCTTGCCACTCTCACTCTCATATGATCACCGTGTGATTGATGGTGCTGATGGTGCACGCTTTACAAGTCACTTACGCATGATGTTATCTGACGTGAGACGACTTCTCCTCTAGTTCCTATGACCAATACTTTTCAAATCACGGTACCAGATATCGGTAACTTCGATAGCGTTGAAGTCATCGATGTGATGGTGAAAGTTGGCGACAGTATAAAAAAAGAAGATTCACTCATTACGGTTGAATCTGATAAAGCATCGATGGATATTCCATCCACGCATGAAGGTAAAGTGACAAGCATCAATTTAAAAGTCGGCGACAAAGTAAAACAAGGCTCTCACATCCTTGTCATTGAATTAAATGAATCTAATGCAAAATCTCAAAAGGCTGAAACTCAAAATGAGATGAAGCCTGAAGTAAAGGCGGACATCAAAAAAGAATCGCCTCCTGAAATAACTTCACAACCAGTCACAAAAAAATCGGATGCTGTATCGACACACGAAACGGAAGTCGTGGTTTTAGGTTCAGGCCCTGGTGGATATACCGCTGCATTCCGAGCTGCTGACTTAGGTAAGAAAGTGATTCTCATTGAGAGATACGATACCTTGGGTGGTGTATGTCTTAATGTCGGTTGCATTCCATCCAAGGCACTATTACACACCGCTAAAGTGATCACTGAAGCTGAAGAAACAGCTTCGCATGGTGTCTCTTTTGGTGAACCCGATATTAACTTAGAAAAAATTCGTCACTGGAAAGCGCATGACGTCGTCGGTAAATTGACACAAGGCTTATCTGCGATGGCAAAACAAAGACAGGTGACTGTGATTCAAGGTGTCGGTGAATTTACAACACCGCACCAAATCAAAGTGACTAAAGCGAATGGTCAAACTGAAACGATAGGTTTTGAACACTGCATTATTGCAGCTGGTTCTCAATCCACAAAATTCCCAGGTGTAAAAGATGATCCTCGGATTATGGATTCGACGGGGGCATTAGAATTAAAAGATATTCCAAAACGTCTTCTCATTGTGGGGGGTGGCATCATTGGTTTAGAAATGGGTACAGTGTACGACGCACTGGGAAGTCAAGTCAGTATCGTTGAATTATCTGATGGTCTCATCCAAGGATGTGATCGTGATCTGGTTCGTCCATTACAAAAACGTATGGAGCAGCGCTTCGAAAAAATTATGCTCAATACCAAAGTCACATCCATTGAAGCAAAAAAAGATGGCATCCATGTCATTTTTGAAAGCGAAGGTAAATCAGAATCTCAAATGTATGACCGTGTCCTCATTGCGATTGGCAGACGTCCAAATGGCAAAGCTATTAAAGCAGAACTCGCAGGCGTCACGGTCACAGATCAAGGATTTATTCCGGTCAATAAACAAATGCGAACGAATGTATCACACATTTTTGCGATTGGGGATATCGTAGGACAACCGATGCTAGCTCACAAAGCAACACACGAGGGTAAAGTGGCAGCGGAAGTTATTGCGGGACATAAAGTTGAATTTCAGGCACTCACCATTCCAACTGTAGCATATACCGATCCTGAAGTCGCATGGGCAGGTATCACTGAATTAGAAGCAAAACAAAAAAATATTGATATTGAAAAGGCAAGTTTCCCATGGGCAGCAAGTGGTCGTGCCCTATCCAATAATTGCAGTGAAGGTACAACCAAACTTATTTTTGATAAAGAAACGCATCGATTGATAGGTGCAGGCATTACCGGTGTCAACGCAGGGGAACTAATTTCTGAAACAGTAATGGCAATTGAAATGGGTGCTGATGCTCATGACCTTGGTTTAACCATTCATCCTCATCCTACACTCTCTGAAACGGTCTGCTTTGCAGCAGAAGTTAAAGCAGGTACGATCACCGATCTATACATTAAAAAACGCTAAAACGTTTTTTTAAGTATTCGCTAGAACAAAAAGTCCATCGAGCACTAAATCTTTTTTAATGGTTGTGTGGCTTTTTAAATCTTCACTTAAATGCTGATAGATATAGGCAGCATCCCCTCCACTCAAGATAATCTTTACATCTTTCGATTTTGAACAAGCTATATCAAAGAAAGATTTAAGATTACCTAGGACATTTAAAATAAATCCAGATTGAATCGCATTGGCTGTGTTGATGGCTGGTACTTGAAATACACCATCATCATTTTTTAAACGTGCTGTATTTTGAGATAAAGCATTTTTAGTAAGATGAAGTCCCGGGAGGATCACACCGCCTTCAAATATATATTGATGTTCTTTTTGATCAAAGCTCAGATAATCAATTGTCACCGCAGTGCCCACCGAGACAATTACGGTAGCTTTTTCTATGCTACTAGATACACTCAATGCGGATAGCCAACGATCAACACCAAGGGATGAAATATCTTCATAGCCATTCAAAAGATGTTTCCATTTTTTTGGTGTCTTCACAAATTCAATAGGGCATGAAAATTTTTTCAGTTTAATTTTTAATATCGCTTCTTTTTCAAAACTAGCCACATTTGAAATGAATATTTTTTGAATCTTGTCACTAAAGATAAAATGATCTTGATCGATATCTTCTGTTAAAAAAGAATCCTCTTGATAGATGTTTTTTTGATCACGAAGTGCCCATTTTGTTTTTGTATTACCTATATCAATCAGTAGAAACATATTTATGCTTTTCTTAATGTAATGTCACCGGATGAGAATGTTTCAATACCACTGGATGGGGTTTCAATCATAAGCGCACCATCATCAGTGACGCCTTGTGCTAAACCTGTCACAGACCTTCCATCTCCGAGTGATAAGGTCACAATTTGATGTTGGTATACATGATAGTTCATCCACTCTTCTTTTAAAGATGCAAACTTAGATATATTAAATTGACCTAATACATCCGCTAAATCTTTTAAAATCTGGCCCAATAATACATTAGGATCAATATCATCAACACTCACACTTTTTAAATCAATCGCTGGCTGATCAATCTGATTTAAACTTTTTTTAGATAGTTTTAAATTAATACCAATCCCAATGATCGCAGTACTCTGTCCTTCCATATCGCCTTGAAGCTCAATCAGGATCCCAGCTAGTTTTTTATATTGAGGTCCATCTTGAACTAAAACATCATTCGGCCATTTTAACTGTGCGCTCAATACACCAAATCGATGAAGACTTCGAATGATTGCAACACCCACAGTCAAACTTAATCCAGACAGAGTAGCTGCTCCTCCGTTAAATCGCCAAAGAAGTGAAAACGTCAAACTCTCGCCTAATGCTGATTGCCATGATCTACCTCGTCTGCCCCTGCCCTTCGTTTGAATATGGGTTGCAGCCACCGATGCATGGGGATGTCCTAAAGAGGCTTTTTCTATTAAATAACTATTCGTAGAATCTATCACATCGAAAATTTCTAAATTAAACCAATGATGAATTTCCCCCATCACCTGCACAATGCTAGGTTTTTTTAGAAGCATAATAGGTTGAATGAGTTTATAACCTCGGCCGCGAACGGAATAAATCTCTACCCCAAACTCTTCTGCTTTTTTAATGGCATTCCAGATCGAGACACGGGAGATGTCGAATGTTTTAGCAATCGATTCACCCGAGTGAAATTTACCATCAGACAGAACGTCTAATACTTTAAAGACGAGGTTATGTTGCATTAAGTATGAGATTAAAAATCAAAAGTTGATCTTATCATAGCGTATCTTTTTTAGCTTTAAGATCAATGGATTGGGGCTAGAGAAGCCATCATTTCAGTGTAGAATATTGTTCTTATATGTCAGACCATAAAACAACAACGCAAGCACCTTCCAACTTTATCCGCGGCATCATTGAGCGCGATTTAGCGAATAAAAGTTTTGAAGGTAAAACATGGGCAGGTACCCCTGGTGACGCCTCACATCATGCAAAAGCACCGATGGATCAAGCCAAAATCAGAACACGTTTTCCGCCTGAACCTAATGGCTATCTTCATATAGGGCACGCAAAGAGTATTTTCTTAAACTTTGGATTGGCCAAAGATTACGATGGCATTTGTCATTTACGTTTTGATGACACCAATCCTGAAAAAGAAAATCGAGAGTATGTCGATAGTATTAAAAGCAATGTGTCATGGTTAGGTTTCTCATGGGAACAAAATAAAACTTCTCATCTTTTTTTTGCGAGTAACTATTTCGACTTTATGTATCAAGCGGCTGAATCGCTTATTCAATCGGGTCATGCCTATGTCGATAAACAAAC